>WLWE01002364.1_pt1 | contig 12278 bp, 7 predicted proteins | sample 6718301 | NCBI WGS metagenome assembly WLWE01 (sample SAMN12718691, study PRJNA515312) | sponge metagenome | isolation source: marine sponge | host: Mycale hentscheli | place: New Zealand: South Island, Marlborough, Capsize Point | collected 2003-05-01 | reverse complement strand
TTGAAGCGTTGATGTTGCAGCTGATTGGCGAGGTTGAAGAGGAGGGAGAAGAGGAGACTGACATGAAAAGCGCTGAAGGCGGAGCTGAAGAAGGACAACCAGCTTCTAGCGGAACTCGTCGTCGCAGAAAAACTGGGCAAAACGCTGAATGAGTTGCGGGAACAGATCACGCCAGATGAACTGCAGGTGTGGTTGTTGTTTTATGAGTTGAGATCAGATGAGGAGAAGAAGCAGTTAGAGCAAGCGAAGCGTAAGCGTAGGTAAACTTGAAAGAGTAGTGACGACGGCGTGGCTCAGACTGCAGTTGACATCGTCGTCAAGGTTGTTGGCGATCAGAAGTTAAAACAGCTTGATACTTCTCTGCGTGGCACGGCAGCTAATTCTGTAAAAGCAGCAACTGGTCTAGATCGTTCAGCAAAGTCAGCAAGAAATTTAGGCAATCAAGCAAGACGGGCTGAGCCTGCTGTTAACAAGCTTGGCGGCGCAATTCGAGGGTTAGTTACCGCGGCGGCAGTTCTTGGTACTGCCAAGTTTGTCATTGGCAAAACAGCAGAGCTAGAAACGCAAACGCGTAGCTTGCAGGTGCTTACTGGTGAGCTTGAGACTGCTGAGCAAATTATTGGCAGGCTGCAGAAGTTTGCCGCCATTACACCGTTTACAAGTTCAGAACTGATTGAGACCTCGAAAAGGTTGGCAGCGTTTGGCGTTGATACTGACAAATTGGTTGAGACGACTAAACGTCTTGCTGATGTTTCTGGTGCAACTGGCGCGGCATTGGATGGCGTCGCAACCGCTTACGGCCAGATCGTTGCTAAAGGTCGGCTGCAAGGCGAGGAGTTGCTGCAGCTGCAAGAACGTGGCATTGGGATTCAAGAAGAGCTGCAGAGGATGTATGGGCTTTCGGGAGAAGAATTCCGTAAGGCTCTAGAAAAAGGACAAATCAGTGCTGAAGCGGTTGAGCTTGCAATTAAACGACTGACAGAAGCTGGCGGCAAATATGCAGACGGCGCAATTAGTCAGTCGGATACTTTGGCTGGCAAGTTCAGCACATTGCAGGATGGCATTGAAAATCTTGCGAGAACGATAGGCAGCGTATTGTCGCCTGCTATCAAGTTTATTTTAGATCAAGCGATCCAAGCAATTAATATGATTAACAAGCTCATTGGTATTGGGCAGAAAGCGCAGAAGTTTGGATTAGACCAAGCAGCGCAAAAGGGCATTCTTGATCAAGCACGTAGAGAAGCCGAGGAAATTGTCAATCTCCGCAACATTCAAGACCCGTTTGAGCGGAACAAAGTATTCCAAGAAGTTTCTGCGCAAAGGGAGAGTGACCTTTTAGATGCCTATGGGTTTAAAACTGGAAAGCTTCAGGTAGAAATTGAACCTGTAATTGCAGATAACAAAATTCCAGAGTTGTTGCAGCAAAACACCAAGATTGGTGGCGGCAGTAGCGGCGGTGGATCTGGAGCAAAAGCAAGTACAAAAGCAGCGGATGAGATGGAGCGTCAGCTCAAAGCTGGCGAAGATTTAAGCCGTCAGTTCTCCAGGCAGATCAAGCTGCTGCAAACCAAAGGCAAATACGACAAGGAGCTTTTAAGAAACCAGTTTGAGCTTGAGGATGCAATCCGGCGCATCAATGAAACTGCGGCACCGCTGCAGCGTGAAGGATTAATAGGTGAAGCGGCAATGGCCAAAGACCTGCAAGACGTCCAAACGTTGGAAGAGGCTATTGAAGGCTTGGCCGGTGATGTAGCTACTGACTACAGCAACGCTTTAAAAGAAAGCAATAAGGAGCTGACCGCAGCCCAAGAATTAGCAAAGGGCACCTATGACATCATTTCTGGAGAGCTAACCAACTCCATCGGTGGGCTAATTGACGGCACCAAAAAATGGGGCGATGTACTGAGTGACATCGCTGGACAGCTCGGGAAGATGTTCCTCAATGCTGGATTCAATGGGCTTGGCAGTGTCTTGGGCTTCGCCGAAGGTGGTCGGCCACCAACAGGAGAAGTCTCAATCGTGGGCGAGAAGGGGCCGGAACTTTTTATTCCAGATTCCGCTGGGACAGTCCTAAGCAATCAAGATTCCAAGGCTGCCTTGTCTAATTACAGCCGGATGAGCCCTGGAGAACAGAAGGCAGCAGACAAGGGAGAAGACCCAATGAGCAGCGGCGTCCCTGCTGCAATGCAGCCCATCCGAATGGACACCCGCGTGATCAATGGCGTCGAGTACGCAACCGTTGAACAGATGCAACAGGCAAGCCGTCAAGCTGCTGCTGAAGGCGCGAAACAAGGCGCCAAGATTGGTGAAGCGCAAACGCTGCGGCGGCTTCGCATGAACCCATCAGTCCGCAGACAGGTCGGCGTATGACGACTCAAATCGCCCTTTGCCATTGCATCACGCTTACGCCGCCCAGTGGTGTGGCTTACCGATTCCAGAACTTTTTTATCGGTGGCACCTGCAGGGAGAATGATGATCTCTATCAGTTTGCACCGTTTGGTTTTAGCGGGGTAACTTTCAATAGGTCCGGCGAGAACTCAGAAGCCACGCTCGTTTTTGCTAACAAAGACTTGATCAGAGAGTTTGTCAACAATGCTGTCACGCAAAGATGGACCGTGGAAGTTTTGACCTGTGCTGTCACTGATATTGAAAACAAAAATTTAACGACTCTTTACTCTTATTCCGGGTCAGTGTCTGGCGGGGTCTGGAAGGGCGAAAGCCTTGGCCTAAGCCTCACCTCAATTTTGGACGCCGTATCGTCCAACGTCCCGACGCGCAATCTCGAAGTTGCCCAAGTTGGACCCTTGCCAATTAGCGGTGGAATTAACCTGTAATTCATTGATTGGAATGCCCTTCCGCTTAGGCGGTGACGGCAGTGATGGCACGATCGATTGCATTCATGCGGTTACAGCGGGATTAAATGACCTTGGGATACCTACCCCATTCATTGAACCAAGCTGGTATGAGTCCGGCCCAAAAGTGCATCTAAAAGCTCTATTACAATGGGGTGAACGAGTCACAGACAATCGGGATGGTGATGTCGTCTGGGTTCGATCTGAACGCCCTACTTTTGGTTTTATTTGGCGCCAGGGGTGTATATGCGTAATCCCTCCGATGGATCGACTGGGATGGGTCAATTTAAAATCGCTCCCCAATTTCAGGACTTACCGTTACTGCCCTATGAAAGGCAATTAATTGATGCGCTGGATTGCACGAAAGAGGAATACTTAAATTATCGGAACTCAGTTTTAAGCGCGAAATATACAAGGGCAAAGGAGTACGACATTGTCCCGGACATCCGCTGTGATCCAGTCACAACGATTGTCGTTCAGCTTGTTGTTGGTCTGGTTCTAACCGCGGTTAGTGCTGCGCTACAGAAGACGCCGCAAGCTCCAGAAGCAGAAGAAGAGCAGGCGCAGAAAGACCTGAAGCTGCAGGACAAGGTAGGCCGCCAGAAATTTAATCAGACGCAGGGCATTGATGTTGGCCAAGAGGTTGCAAAGCTTGGGAGCACTGTTCCCGTGTTGTTTGGAAATTATTCCTACAAGGATCGTATCGGTGGGATTTTTGCGCCAGCCCAATTGGTGTGGTCGCGGATGCTCAGCCTTGGCAATGAACAGCTTGTCAAATGTCTGTTTGTCTTAGGGGAAGCAATCGACCAAGACAGAAACAGCCTTCCAAACCTCAGCGGCATTTACCTGGGCCAGGCCGTCGCGGCTGGTTTTACCAAAGAACAGATTGCGGTTTATTGGAGCAAAGGCAGGCCGCAGGCGACTAGCAAAGAGGTGACTGAGCACCGTGAGTGGAGACCAGACAATGCGCTGCTGTTTGGAACTCGCGTTGACCCGCAGACTGCGGACCCGTCTCCTACTGGCTCAAATAACACCGATCCGTTTTTGTGCCCTGTTAATACTGTCGAGGAGGCTCCAGGCTTTTGCCAAATCATCACGCCTTCCAACAACGCTGAGTTTGGCGCCTATGGGGCCATTCGAAACGGGAACACTTATAAGGTTGATTATGAAATCATCCCTATGGGTCCAGTCAATGAAGACGATGGGGACAAAGAGCAATTAGTCAAAGACCGCAGACGCAAAGTATGCGGCAGCAAGCAAGAAGATCGTGGTGATGGTCAAGCTGGCATCGGGCGTGGTTACAGCCCATTGATGGGTTTGGTTGAACTTCGACGGGCCAATGGTCAGACCTACAGACCTGCCAGAGCCGACTGGGACTACCAGAATTTATTTGACTGCGGCGAAGGTGATGAGGTCGATTTTTATATCAACTCCACTAATCCAAAGCGAGAAGGCAATGAGGACACAACTTTTGCCTTGAACAAAGAGGAAACAGACGTTGAGGAAATGCGCGGTATTACGGAGCGAATTAGAGAAGCCGCTGACGATGCCTTGTCAATTGGCCAGATGATCATGATTGGCCGAACTGTTTGGCAAGTTGTTAAGCGTGCAGCTGGAAATGAGGGGATATTTTCTATGGACCAACGCGACCCTGAAGACGATGACGATGTAATTGTCCCCGGCAACAGCGTTACGGCAACCCTTCGCTTTGTCGAGACAACTACAACCCCTGGAGCGACTCGCATTGGGTTGTCTGGCAGTGCTGCAACGCAGTTTCCAGTTAACTATGAGGGTGGTTCTGACCCTGAAAGGAACAACAAAGAGGCTGGCTTTGTCCCAAACTTTTACTACCCTTTACTGAAATTTAAGCTAGCTACATACAGGAACACAAGACCTGTAGATGTGACTGAACTTGGATTAGAAAGCATAGTTTATAATCGTGCCAATGGCATGTGCAACTTTAAAAGCCTTCCTAGTCCTGATGATCTGGAAGAGTACGACGAGAACAACGTAATCGTAAGAGAAGGGCGTTTGAGTGAATACTTCGAGCGAACCAGCGTGTTTGTTATGCAAGGTCGCCCAATTACGTCTGAAAATGACAGGCCGCAAGACTGGGAAGTTATTGGCGATCAGTTTGCAATTACAGGGAAGAGCCCCGTCAAAATGTTCAACTATTTAAGGATTACGCATAACACCCGTCGCCAGATGGAATATCGGTTAGTGCCTAAGACTGCCGCTGACATTGTGACTCTTGGTCCTGAGGCTGAGATGATGCAACTTGACGCAGCAAATGGCAAGCTAATCTCCACCTTTTCCGACGGTCCTTATGGCAGTTTTACTGTCACAACAACCGGCAGATATATCAGGATTAACAACTTTTTCAATAACGTAGAAATGCAGACCCGCGGCGCAAAAGCTAAGACTGATGTGACGTCAGTTGCGACGTTTGCAGTATCTCAATCGTATTTGCCCAGCAACCAAACAAGGGGGCGAGTTGCTGCTTTTTACCAAGAAGTCTTTGGCAATGCCAGTTCATACCCAATAGGTACTGTCAAATCAGAGTGGGTGGGCGCTAGCAACGGCAGGGCAGAAGTGTTCTACCAAGTTCAGCGCAGTGAAACAAGCGACCCCCAATACATTGCTCAGTACGGCATGAATGACACCTGGCGGACAGTGTCGTTTGGTCAGGTCCGTAATGGCGAGGGTCTAAGCACCGGGGCCGTGCTGGACGTGACGCGAGGCACAAGCGGCGGCAACATCTTTGCGGCGGCCAATGGCTACGCGGGGCAGCAAGCTGGCTTTCGAATGGTTGTAACGCAGGCACAAACAACAGGCGGAGGTGATAGCAGGCCCGCAGAAGGCAACCGGAACTTTGACAAATACTCGCAAATTGCAGAGGTCAGCCATTACTTAGATCTTTCAAAATCGTGTGATTCTCAGCCCGAGCACCGAATCAACTATGTAAACGAAACCCTCGGCAACCAAGACACTGCAGGCGATGAGGAGTCGGTTGATTACACAAAAGCCAGCTACTACGAGATGCAAATGCTGGGCCTTGTGATGCGATCAAATAACCAGCTCAACAGCTTGAATCAAGTTCGAGTTTGGCTGCCTCATGGAGTGTCTGTTTCTCGGCTTGCCTTTGGCGACCAAACAGGTCCATCCAACTTGTTCCCTGATCTTGCCTATTGGCTTCTGACTAATGAAACAGCGGGCTTAGGGGCGTTGGCTGATTCAAGCTGGGTTGATACCGAAAGCTTTGTGATTGCGTCCAAGTATTGCAACGCCAACAAGATTTTCATTGATGGTGCGGTATCCGACAAAGTCAATGTTCGTCAGTTTTTATCTAGCCAGTCTTCGATGAACTTGGTGAACTTCAGTATTGCCAATGGCAAACTTGCGTTAGCTCCGGCTTTGCCATTTGATAACAACACGTTTGAAATTAGTGACACCAAACCAGTCACGATCTCTCATTACTTTAGCCTCGGCAACATTATCGAGGGAAGTTATACCGCCAGCTACAACGATGTTTCAGAGCGTATGCCAATTCGAGCCGTCATGATTTGGCGAAGTGCTGAAATTGACAGCCAGGGCAGGCTTGATTCACAGCTTGTTCGTTACAGCGAAACATGGCCAGGTGATGGTTTTAGAGACCCGGCCATGTCTTTTGTTAGCCCTCCATCGAGAGGCACGCAGCAGACCTTTGATCTCAGTGAATGGGTCTCAAACAAGAGGCAAGCCATGATGATCGGTCGCTACATCCTTGCGCAGCGGCAACGCATCACGCATCGGATTAATTTCAAAACAACGCCTTACGGCATCTCAATTGCGCCAGGCTCATACATTGAAATCAACGTTCCTGAGGCACCAACAGTTCCAAGAAGTATTGGTGTAATTGCTGAGGATGGTTCTGTTTTAAGTGACTATGAGATACCGGACGGGCAAAGCGAAGTCCTGATGTATCGCAAGAATTCCGACGATGTGGAGCGAGTAACCATTGAATACAAAGATGGGCGCATTACTAACGAGGAATACTGGGGATCTGTTTTTAGCTCCTTAATCCCTGATTCAGTGGCAAACACTTATTTGATTGAAGAGGTAACCATCGATGAGGATGGTTTGGTCGACATCACTGCTAGCCACTTCCCCACCAACAGCGAGGGCGAAAGTTTGATCGCAAAGGATGTCTTAGACTTCAGTGAAGACAACACCGGTCGTTTCTTCTACAGGGACTGATGCCTTTCCCCGAATCTGAAGTACCGACAACACGCTCATTCAAAGCAGGCACTTGGTCTGTCGGAGCTTTTAAAAGCATGAGTGGGTCAGAGACCCGCATTTTGTATGGCGATAAACAGGTGGGTGCAGAACTTGTATTGACGTATAGGAATATTTCTGACAACAAGGCCAAAGAATTCTTTGACCACTTTTCAGAGATGAAAGGGATCTTTCAGTCTTTTGTCTTCATTGACCCGCAGTCAAAAGCCAAGGCAGGCTGGGACGCTATGACCGTTCCACCGGAAAACAAATATCTGAGCCCAGATTTAGATGAAGCTGCAGTGATCTGGCGCTATAAGGAAGCGCCTCAGATGACGAATGTCTACCCCGGCTATTCTGATGTGACGGTCACGCTTGTTGGAGTCACCCGAGATTAATGGCGTACCTCTCCGGCTCACAAGGCTCTCTCTGGGTTGATGATGAGAACAACGCAAATAACTATGACCGGCCGTTAGCCAAGGTTCGTAACTGGTCTCTTTCGCTATCCACGCAGGCGTTGGAAACGACGTCATTGCAAGACACTGACCGGACGTATGTCCCTGGTCTTCGAACTTATACGGGCTCTGCCTCGTTCTATTACTTCCCTAACGCAGAAAGGTCGCCGGGCTTGTCATCGTTGATCAGGCGCACTTTTGAAACTCGGCTGCCAGACGATGATGGCGACCCCGACACGTTCAACAAGACGGGCCAAGCTGAACGCCCCAAAACAGTTGGATTCAAGCTGTACATGGCAGACAACACAAGCCAAGCAACTAGCCCAACGGCCAAGGGTTACTACATCCAATGCCGAGCAGTTATTACCGAGTTGACAATCGCGGTGGGCGTTGGTGAGGTTACAAGTGGTGATATGTCGTTCCAGGTTGTTGGGGCCCCACAAAAGGTCGAAGCATGACGGTATTTCTGGGCGAATCCGGCGGCGTTGAAATCCGTCGCTTTGTCGATGGAGACGACCCAATCAAAGGGGTTTTAATTCCTGAGATGGTCCACATAGAAGTTGACCGTTTTGCCCACCCGTTTGACACGGTGCTAGGCCCGCGAGGCGCTGGCGAGTTATCGCCGTTCATTACTGGTGATCGCGTAAGAATTCAAAGCACGGATGATTCAGGTAACGCAGTAGATCGTCCGCTTGTTTTGTTTGCTGACTTCACAAGCGAAAGCATGGTGGAGTTTTACGCAAACGTTGACCCTGTAGGCAATATTGCGGCTTACCCCAGCTTCGAAGACGCGATTAACAACTACAAGCCTGCACGGTATCCACTGGTTCTGCCTAGCGCTAATCAAAACGTTCAAGTCATACCTGCAGCAGGCCCTGCTACGTGCCTGGCAAATGTAGTCAGCTATCAATTCACGACTGAACGCGAAGCTGTTGATTGCACATCTCTTGGCACTGAATTTCGCGACAACTACACCCGAGGTTTGATTAGCGGTCAAGGAGAGCTTGAGTGCTTGTGGGATTACAGCTTCTACAAGTTGTGCGCCAAAGATAAAAATAGCGTGACGGATGTTCCTCATTATTTGTTAGAGCTGGCTCAGCGCGTCACGTATGGGGCGGATTTTGTTGGCACGTTCTTTTTGAATAGGTCAGCTGACCCTGCATTGCCTTCGGTATGGCAAGAGGCGCATTGCGTCATTACTAGCGCAAGCTTTCAGGTTCAAACAACGGAAGTAATCCGTTCGTCTATCAGATTTGTCACTACAGGACCGTTTAAATACGGGATTGGAACGCCCGCATACGAACTGCTCAAGGAAGATTTGGAGTTCCTGCTGCAGGAAGACGACTCAGAAATCTTTTTGGAGCAGAGCGTAGACTAGGAGCATCGTCAAAGCTTTTTAGGCTATGCCTGCTAGTTCTATTACAGGGCTGCCAGAGCTGTCCCAAGCTTCGCTGTCGGCAAAAGATGTCATTGCTGTTGTCTCCTTGGGAGCAGCAGAAACCAAGAAAATCACGGCTGAAAACTACGTTTTAGGCACGATTAGCAAGCTGCCTGATGGCTCGATTGACGGCAGCAAGATTGACCTGTCAACCATCACGATTGAGGTTGGGACTGACGATATTGAAGACGGCTCAGTTACGGCTGAAAAGCTTGGTGATGAAAGCACCTGGATCGTTGATCCAACGACGCCAGCGGCTGGTGAATTTGTCGGTCAGGCCCTTCTCAATACAACCACCGGCTATGCGTATGTCTGGAACGGTGCGGCCTGGGTTGGGTACAAAGCAGCCAATAGCGTCAACAGTGTTGTCGCAGATGTCATCCCAAACAATATTCTTCTTGCCACCGCTCAGGCTGACGACGAAGTAAGGATTATCGCTGCATACGGCGTTACCAATCAACCCCGAGCATTTGTTGCTGGTCCGACTGGTAACGGTGGCAATATTGAACAGCGCCAAATTGTTAGTGGTGACCTGCCTGTTGCGACAGATGTTGACCCCGGTGTAATCGCACCAGGGCTTGGCCTGACTGTTGATGACACAGGGTCATTGACGATCGATAACGACGTTCCCGAGCAGACTGCCCGCAGCGTTGTTACTTACAACAGCAAAGGTCTAGTCACCAGCGGCGGACCAATCGAGCCCGCTGACCTACCCATCGCCACCGACACAACCCTGGGTGTGGTCATGCCGGGTCCCGACTTAACGGTTGACGGCTCTGGCGAACTTATCATCAGCAACCAAGTCAGCCCCGGCCCTGGAACGTACGTCAAAGTTCAGGTCAAAGAAAACGGCCTAGTCGAGCAAGGCTTCACCACCCTCGACGTAAGCGACCTCCCCGACCTGAGCTACGACCAAATCACCAGCGGCGAAATCGGCCCTGGCGTTCTGGGCGAATGCGCAGTCGAAGCGCCCAACATCTGCGACTACGCCACCTGCCTGATGCAGGAGGACAACCCTGGAGCGGGTGACTACCTTGGACAATTTTGGTATACACCTTCGACCGCGCAACTCCGTGTCTACGCACGCGGTTCAGGTCCCGAAAACATCTGGCTGCCTGTTGGTTTTGGTGCACTCCAAGCCAACAACCTCCGCTGGGGCGGAACCTATGACGCTGATTCTGACACCATCGTCTCACTCACTTCTATCGGTGTGAGCGAAGGACTGACTGCGGGTCAACCGTTCCCTGCATCAACTGACCAGCTGTCAGGAATCTATTTCATCTGCCAAGTCGCAGGTAACAACTGCACCCAGCCCAACCTCAACGGCATTAACCACACCGCTGGGGATTGGGCACTTTGTCTCGACCAAGCCCAAGGCTGGGTTCACATCGACGCCAACGCTGGCGGCAGCGGAGGTGGCGGCGGCGGTGCCCAATACCTCAACGATCTCCTCGACGTTGAAATCGGTGGAGCGTCATCACCATTCTCAACCGCACCAGCCGTCACCCTCAGCGCCGATCAACTCCTCCGTTATGACGGCGGCGCAGGACTCTGGCGCAACACCGACATTATTGATGGCGGCAGCATTGACTAATTAATATGGTTGTATCGGCTGTATAGCCGTCAGCCTTCTGAATAGAAATCATGGCGTTCCAGCGGATCCGGATCAAGAACACCAACGTGTCCGGGAAAACCCCTGGTGCGGACAAGCTGGACGTCGCAGAACTCTGTGTAAACCTGAAAGACCACAAACTGTTCAGCAAAGATGCTGACGGCAACGTCTTTGAAATCGCTGGCGGCGGCGCACAAGTTCCTGGTGGTGGCACACCTCCTGGCAACGGCAATGAAATCGGAGACCTGTTCTTCGACACCGTCAATAACACCCTCCTCTACTGGGACGGAACCCAGTGGGTGCCGATTGCTGGTGATGAAGCAATCTCACTCGACGACCTCGAAGACGTCAGCGTCGACGGCGCCAAAGACGGCCAAGTCCTTGTTTACGACCAAGACAACGATGAGTGGATTCCCGGCAGCATTGGCCTGAACACCAGCCCCAACGAACCAGCCAATCCGAATCCCGGCGACATCTGGATTGATACCAGCGATTGCCCACCCACCCTCAATATCTGGGACGACTGCGACGATCCCGGTAACCCCAGCTGGAAACCCATCGGTGGGGGTGGGGGCGGCACCTGCCTGCAAAGCCCGGTCACCATTGTTTCAAGCAACGGCACCGAACTCGGCTCAACGCTGACCGCTATTGGTGGCAACGGAACCGACGACGGCGCCGGACTCACCGCCACCTACGAGTGGACTGGAGCGAAGACCGGCACGGGCAACACCATCCTTGCTGATGTCGAAGGCGACTACACCGTCACCGCAACCATCGAATGTGTCGACGGCAGTCAGCTTGGCAGCACTGCGGTCTGGACCGTTGCCGACTCCTACGTCGACATGGTCAACAACACCGCACCAGTTATCGCGGTTGTTAACGAAGGACTCGACGGTGCCTACGCAGGCAACAGCCTCTATGTAATTTCAAATGCCACGGTGCTAAACGGCATCAACCCCGCCATCGTCGAAACTCAGTGGTTCCTCGACGGAACTGCCGACGGCACTGGAGCGATCTACGCAATCCAGCCAGGCAACATCGGCAAGAAAGTTACAGCCAAACAACTATTCCGCGATGCCCGCAGCAACGAACTGCTGTCGGATGCGTCAAATGAAATTGAAATCCTGAACCGTCCCGTCGATGCGATTACTTTCACGCCAGTTATCACTGACGATGGAACACCTGCTGGCAACCAAGTCGGCAATCTGTTGACTGCCAGCGCAACAAACGTTGTTGGCGGAACTGCACCAATCGAATACGCGTTCCAATGGTATGCCGACGGCGCACCTGAGGCGGCTCCCGCTGGAACGCAGAAAGTAAAAGAAATCCTCCCTACGGATGTGGGCAGGATAATTACTTGCGATATTACAGTTGCCGAGCCTGACGGTTCTAACGCTGAAGTCCGCACCGCTACTTACGGAAAGGCGATTGAGAGTGGCGCAGAGATTAACCAGCCCTCTGTATTAACACCACCAGATGGTGCGGGAGTTGGTGGAGAAGTTACTTATACGCCGGAGACCAGTGAGATTACAAATGTTGCTGATACTGAAATTAAACAGCCCTGGGGAGACAATATATTTGCTCCATCAAGTTACTTTAAACCAGGCACTAGTGTTAATTATGTATTTGATGGTAATCCTTCAACTGCATTTACGCTTGTAACAGAA
>WLWE01002362.1_pt1 | contig 12287 bp, 4 predicted proteins | sample 6718301 | NCBI WGS metagenome assembly WLWE01 (sample SAMN12718691, study PRJNA515312) | sponge metagenome | isolation source: marine sponge | host: Mycale hentscheli | place: New Zealand: South Island, Marlborough, Capsize Point | collected 2003-05-01 | reverse complement strand
GCCCCATTTTCTTTGGCTAAGTCCCAACCAACAATAATTTCTATAATACCTTCATCGAATGACATGGTTGTGTCCATATATGGTTTTACCATATCAGTATCGTCAGTTATTATTTTAATTAGTTTCACTTGGTAAGGTTATGAAAAAACACTAAACAAGTCCATTAGTTTTTATGTATTCTAGTAAAAATGGTGCCCTTTCTTGTGCTTTTTTCATACCACCTAAATTTCCCGTTAGTTTAGATTTAATTTCAGCTACAGATTTTCCGGTACCAGTATTACAATGATAGTAAGCTAATACGGCATTAGTAATATCTGAAAAATCGTTTGCACCTGTCGCCCCATATGCGGATATTTTTCCACTAGATTGTAAAGACCTTATTCGTTTTTCCATAAAAGCAGCAACAACTCTTGCTGCTGGTTCTGGTTGGTTTAGTAAATATGGGTTAGCTAATATATCTACCCCCGAATTTTCTTTCTGTTTTATATAACTACCTTTAAATGTTAATTGGTTAAATCCATTACCTCTGTAATTCCAACCATCATCACTTAAGTCACTAATACCTTTTGGGTTTTCGTTATTACCATACCTACCCCCATACATTTGGTTCGCTATTTTTTTCTGATACGTTTCATTATCAGCTTTTTTTGTGTTTGGGTTAACAAACCCACCGTCTATCGCCGACTGTTCTGTTGGGAATTTTGATGGGAAGACTTCTGTGAGTCTTTTTGCACTATACGTAAATCTTTCTGATTTAGCTATAAGTGAACTTTCTTTACTACATATAGCTAAAACAGCTGCTAAGGCAAATGGTTGTGTTATCCCCTTTTCTTTTAATTTTTCTACAATTATTTTTATATTATTTTTTTGTTCAGAATCTAGCCCATCAACAAACTTCTTACCTTTTCTTGGGTCCACAAATCCAGCAATTGTAGAGTCGTTAAACTCTGAAAGTCCTCCTAGGTCTGATGGTGTTACACTACCTGAACCAAAACTAGCTGTTAAACTAGTTGTTTCATCATCTAAAGCCACATTTGATAGTGTTAAATCTAATATTGATAATGCATCAGTAACTAATGGCACTGTTACCCTATTTTGTCTCATACCAGTAAACTCTGTTTTAATGTTGTGTGCTGTAATTGTATGCTTAACGTCTTTAATTAGATATGTGCCCCTAAACATTGGTGTGTTTTCTAGTTTAAAGTACATTAAAGGTTGGATTGACATATTACCCAACCCGGTTACTTTACAGTTATATGACCTTGTTAGATATAAATTAAATATACTGTTTCCCTTGCCAATTTGAGATGGTGATGAGCCTTTTTCTGGGTTTGTTAAAGTGTCTATTATTATTAGGGACTCCTGGGTTTCCCTAAACTCAGCTTGGTCTAGTTCAATGGAACTAAAATGGTTTTGTGACTCACTACCATATTTAACCTTAAAAACTATTAACCCCTCATTTTCTTTTTTGAACTCTTCTGGCCAATCTGTTTCTTCTGTTAAATCGAAAGAGTCTGGTTTATACTCAAAATTTGTTTTTTCTGTCGAGCAACTATATTCTTCGTCACCACCTATATCGTTTACAGCTCTAGTACTACCACCAACATAAACACAGTTAAATGTTGGTCCAACTGGTTTTTCTGTATAAAAATCTAATGGTCTAAAAATATCTTTAATGTCTTCATCTGATTGTGAACTAGTGGATAAGTCTGTGTTTGATGGTAATGGCCAAAAGTCAAAATTATTCTTACTTAATAAATTTGTGAGTGATTGATATAGTGTTTGTGTTGGCCCTTGGCCATTTTTTGTGCTAGATAGGTTTGACAGGTAAGAAACATCTACTACCGCTATCCCACCTATGTCTTGGTTTGCTCTGTTTATGAACTTAAAATGGTCAAATAAAGTTCTATTATCGTTTTGGCCATAGTTATTGAAAAAATAACCTGAAGCTAAATTACCACTAACTTCGGAATTAGAAACCCATTTGTTGTATAAAGATTTAAACGACCTGTATAGTGACAATTTAATATCAATATCATCTAAAGCGGAGTCTACAAGGTCTACTTGATTTGTGCCCGAATCAATTAGTCCTGTAAAAATATTGTCAGCTTTAGCTTTTATTGCTTCAACAAAACCATCTACATAACTATCTAATTCTTCTTCAGATAAATAAAAATCTTCGTTAAAGTCGTTTTCATTTATTGCCGCAAACACTTTAGGTGTTGATGAAACTAGTCTTAGTCCCGAGTCTTCGGTTATTAAATGTTCAAGTAAATTTTCATTCCTTTGAGGTGGAGTTGTTTTACCTTCCTTAGTCTCAGTTATTTCAAAATACTTTTCTGATGTGTAAAACCCATTAGTAGCATAATCTTCATCTACAAGAAATTCTTTTCTTAAAGCTGATACTCTTTGTCCTTGTATAACTCCCATTTTTTATAATTTACTACGTTGGTGTACCATTATCCATATTTGTTTCATTAACCTTTTCTTCACTACTTTTTTGTGCTTTGGGGTTAAAAACCGCTGCCTTATTTGTCTCTAGGTCAATGGGGTTTGTAACAAATGATTTAAGTTTAAACCTACTGGAGTCCCATGTTATGTCTACTTTACCACACCCTCTTGTGGTTGGATTTTCGGTCATATAATTAAACGCGTCAGTACCAACATAAATCCAATGCCAAACTTCATCAAAACTAAAACCGTCTCTTAAACCAGCTGTATTAACAAAACCGTAGTTTGGTGAGTTTTGAAATAACCAAGCATATTGTTCTGAAAGCCACCTATCATTAGGTTTACTACAGTTACTACTAGCTAATAGGGCTTTACCATTTTTATCTGTATACTTCCAATCTATTGCGATACCCCAACCATGGTTTGATGAAGCTGGAAAAGCAGCTGCATTACCACAGTTTGGTTGTAAAGACTTACCATTACTATCTTTACACCCACCTTTTTTAGATTTGTCCCATAGACGTTGTTGGGTCTTTATGGGTCTGAACATACCGTCAATTGTTATTTTATGGTTAGTGTAACCACCTAGTCCTTGTATGTAAGTATCCAAATCAGTTACCATTTGTTTAAAAGGTTCAATACCTTCTTTAAGGAATTTCCTACAGGGGCCCCTACAACTGCCCCACTTAACTTTACCACCACCAGGTAAAGTTAAGCCTTCATCAGGCATGAATTGTTCTAAAGTTATTGGATTATCGGATTTCAATTGTTTGCTGTCTGGTGCTCCATTTACGCCCCCATTTTTTTTAATTAGTGTTGACATATTATTTGTGGTTTTACCGACTTTAATTCCAGAGTATTTACCACCAACGGGGTAAGTTCCAACAGAATAAACTGAATCAGCTAAACTAGTTGTTTCACCATCTAAAGCTATATTTGATAGTGTTAAATCTAATATTGATAATGCGTCTGTAATTAATGGTACCGTTACTATTGGTTGTCTAACACCTTTAAATTTTGTCACAACATTATGTGGTTTTACTTCATGTTTAACATCTATAATTAGATACGTACCCCTAAACATTGGTACGTTTTCTAGTTTAAAAAACATTAGTGGTTGTATGTTTACGTTACCTAAAGCTGACACTTCACAAGAGTAACTTCTAGTTAAGTATACATCAAATATATTGTTTCCCTTACCAATTTGGGATGGTGATGAGCCTGTTTCTGGGTTTGTTAAGGCGTCGATAACCAATAACGATTCCTGAGTTTCTCTAAACTCAGCTTGGTCTAGTTCAATGGAACTAAAATGGTTTTGTGATTCTTGGCCAAACCTAACCTTAAACGCTGTTATCCCACCATTTTCTTTAAAGTCTTCTGGGTATGTGGTTGGTTCGTTAATATCGAAAGAATCGTCTGTGTAATCAAACTGCGTTCCGTTGGACCCACAGGACGACCTAGGTATGTCTAATGCTTTAGAACTTCCACCAATAAACATACAAACAAACTTTGGTGATGATGGTATTGTGTTAAGTGGTCCATCAAAAGCTTTAAACATATCTGTTAAATCTTTTTTATCCCTATCCGAATATGATATAAAACTTGGTAGAGCAAAAAAGTCAAAGTTATTCTTGCTTAATAGGTTTGTTAATGATTGATATAGTGTTTGTGTTGGCCCTTGGCCATTTTTTGTGCTAGATAGGTTTGACAGGTAAGAGACATCTATAACGGCCTTACCACCAATATCTGAACCAGTTCTATTTACAAAATTAAAATGTTCGAAAAGTGTTCTATTATCTGCACCCTTTTCCCCATAGTTATTGAAAAAATAACCACTCCCAACATTGGCTCCACTGTCTGAATTAGAAATCCATTTATCTGATAAAGATTTAAATGACCTGTATAACGATAGTTTAATATCAGTATCATCTAAAGCGGAATCTACAAGGTCTACTTGATTTGTACCTGAATCAATTAGTCCCGTAAAAACACCGTCTGCTTTAGCTTTTATTGCTTCAACAAAACCATCTACATAACTATCTAATTCTTCTTCAGATAGGTAGAAATCTTCATTAAAATCTTCTTTATTTATTGCAGCAAAAACTTTAGGTGTTGATGAGACTAATCTTAGCCCCGAATCATCTGTTGTTAAATGTTCAAGTAAACTTTCATTCCTTTGAGGTGGAGTTGTTTTACCATCTTTAGGTATATTTATTTCAAAATACTTTTCTGATGTATAAAACGCATTAGCGGCATAATCTTCATCTACAAGAAATTCTTTTCTTAAAGCTGATACTCTTTGTCCTTGTATAACTCCCATTTTTTATAATTTTATTCTTTAACTAAGGTTCCGTTAGCAAACCAAGTTTTGTTATTACTCAAATGTTCCAAGTTATACATGTCAACATATTCATTAGTTTTTTCTAGTGATTTTATTTGAAGTTTTTTACCTTTATTATTTATACAATAATCCCCCACTTCTAGTTGATGTAAGTTTCCTTCTTTAAACATAGAACCCCATGTCGGTGCTCCTTCAATTTTACCTATTATTAATTTATCAGTTAAGTCATAGGATGCCCATCCTTTTCCTTCAATGTAAAATGGGTGAGCTGGTGAGAATTCATTTTTAGTACCATCTTCATATATAGCTATTATTTTCTGATAATTACCTAAAGTTTTAGGTAACATCGATACTGTGTCTACACCAAATTCGTTAGTGATAGTGTTATAACTTAGTACTTCATCACCTTCTATAATGTTTTCTATATTTTTATAACTACCATTAGCCATACTTACTTTGGTTCCTTTAACAAAACAAGTTGTTGTGGAGTAATTAGACGAGGCATTTGATGGTGGTGGTGGTCTCTTTTCTGTCCTTCTTATATTACTATCCGTACTATATGTTTGGAACCAAGGGTTCAGTACTTTAGCGTCTTTATCATCATCCGTTTCACCGTAGAACCACCCATTTTTTTCACCCTTTATAAACTTGATATATTTTGGGTCAACAAACCCATTGAAGCCTCTGTTAAGTTCAACGTTACCGTATACTTTAGGAAAACCACCTATCTTATTACTATTAGATAATAGTCCGTACATATCCACCTCGGTATCACCCAACCCAGCTATTGGAGCCCAATTACATGGGTCTATTTGGTGGAGGTATTTAACTGCATCTGTACCGTAAGCTTCATCTTTTGCCCAGGTAACAAATTCATTTATAAATTCTTTTTTTAACTCTTTTGGTAAGAGCATTAACTCCTTACAATTTTCTTTAAGTTTAATATACTGATTTTCAGCTTCTCTATTTGGGGCTGCTGTATTAAAATTAGCCGATGTTGAAGCTTCGGGACTAGGTACACCAAAATAGGCTTTTCTACCTGAATTATCTTGTAGGTCTGTTATTACTAATGTGGCCGGTTCATAGTATTTACGTTCTGAATCTTTAAAAGAAACTTTTTGCTGTTCACTTGATGTAAATTGTGGCACCAAAAACGGTATTTGGTCTTGTCTACATTGGTCAAACATACCCCTATTTACTGCGGTATTTGTTTGTGTCCCACCACCAATATTTGTATAATCTAGACCGTATTTGTGTGATTTAACCCACCCTTGGAAGTTAATGTCTTTTTGTGAATTATAGTATGATGAATCAAAACCCTGATTAGTTGGGGATGGTAATGCGTTGGCAGTCCAAGCACGATTAATTTCACTTTCTATTATAGCGTTACCTATAATCATAGGTTCGTTTTTATAATAATTTCTACCATTTTGTGTCGATGTCCCACCAATTGCGTCATTCTCTTTCCATCTAGGCCCACCAGACTCTGACCAAACATCAATATAATTACCAGATTTTTTTCTTTCACCAATATATTGTCTTAAATAGCCATTGTTAAACACCTTATTTCTATTTCCTGTTGTTCCTGGGGTTGGGTTTGTTTCCTTACCCATGTTGTTCGACACTACCGCTCCACCAAGTTGCCAAGGTTTAGATATACAATTGTGAAAAAACCAAACGGGGTCACCTAAATCGTCTATACCTACAGCCGCGTTTTTTACGTTCCATCCATCAAAACCCCCAGCGGTGGGTTCCAGTTCTTTTCCTTCCCATTTTAATATCCCACCTTCTTTCGCTCTCCATAGTATCGCCCCAATTAGTAAAATGAACGACCTAGGCATTTCAAAAATACCTGGAAAAAGGCTAAAATTACTAAATGGCGATTGTTGATTAAAACTTGCACCATCGTTTGGAAAATAGTGTCCTAACTGAAGTCCTTTTCTTTTATGGTTGTCAAAACCCATTGACAAAATAAAAATGTATGCTAACGGTAAAATGTAGTCGTCATTATTTCTTCTTGTGCCCCACGAATTAAGTCCCCACCATGTCGCAAAATTTCTAGTGAAATTTTCAGATGGATGGTTTGCCCACCTCTTATCTTCATTTTTTTGACCTTCTCTACCATTTACTTTAAACCCATCAACAGCTAATGTAAAATTTACTTCTGGGTCAGTAGACTTAAGTTCTTTCTCTTCTTTTGTTCTGTCAGTGTCTTTATTAATTATCTCGTATTCGGCCATTATCTTAGAGTTAGCTAATAATGGTGCTTTATATATAGGGTAGTTTAATGTCCATAATGGTGTTTGTACATATGGGTCGTAAGCTCCATAAATGGTATTTGATGCGGAAGGACCCACAAAGTCATTCCAAGCAGTTCGATTCTTTTCATAAACAGTTCTACTAGAACCTAAATCCCATATTATTTGATTTTCTCCAGTATACGCATCGGCCCCAGAGTCTTTATAACTCCTATAGTATAATCGTTGTGTATATCCACCTTTAAGTTCTAAGAGCTGAGTTCCTTTATTTATGGTTAATTTTGTTTTTTCATCATCTGTTTTTACTAATCCACCAACATATGGGTAGTTGACTTCCCCAGACTTAAACTCTTTAATCTTTGGTCTTCTGGTGGTTAATTTATTTCTTATTGCATCCTGAGATGCTACATCAGTACCATCAAACCCTTCAACACCTAATTCGTTTTCTTCGGTTTCTGTATTTGTGTTTGTGTTTGTGTTGATGCTTTCTTCACCAATACCATATTTTGCCGCGTAAGTCTCTATTAACGTTCTTGGTGTGGTTTCTTCATTGAACTCAATTGTTCTTTGGGGGAAATCCTGTTCCCTCATTAGTGAAACACCACTTTTAGGGTTCATATATGGGTTAGATGAAAAAAGGTAATCTTTATTTGCCTCACTAACACTATTTGGTATCGGCCCAGTTAAGGTTAATATATTACTCGATTTTACATAACTATAATGACCGTCCCATATGTTTTGTTTAGTCACTAATTCTTTATCACCACCTATTTTAGATGTGGCTGTTTTTGCCCAATCATCAAATTTTTCTGTTTTATACTTATTAGCCCACTTTTGTTTTAAAACTTTTTTTATTTTTTCTTTTATTGCAGTGTTAGCGTCGGTAGATGACACCACTTGTTTTAAATGGCTTATACTATCAAGGTCCTTTTCTCCTTGTAATGTTGATAAACAGTTTAGAGCGTCTATATAACCATACCTTTTCATTATATCTTTTGTTGTTGGGCTGACTTTTGCAAATAAAAATGAAGGGTCATCCCCTAACATTGCGTCAGTAAACTCCATACCTTCACCTTTATATCTGCCTAAGTTTGTTGCTGACGTGTCTACACTTGGGTTTTGTGCTAGTGTTTGTGGGCCTATATTAAAGTTTTCGGTAATAACATTACTACTTGTGTAACCATTTAAACCACCTTTACCCCCAGTTATTGTTTCAAAACCCCAACCATTATCAAAACCTAATTGTGATTTCCAAAGGGTTAATGTGTTTATAAAACTATAGTCACCAACTAAAAACGCGTTTTCACCTATTGTTGCGTATAAATTATCTATAGGGCCAATAGCCTCACCATCGGTTGTAACTTGTTCCGAACCTCTACCAACATTTAACCACCTAGATGAAGCTTCTTCCCTACCTAGTATTGGTGTCTCTAACACTGATAGTGGGACAAAATTATCAAAACCAGGTAAATTATCAAACTCACCCTCCAATATAACCAAATCCTTCCTCATTTCTGTTAAAGCTTTAATAAAATCTTCAACGAATTGTACTTCAGGCCATGTTGTAAACTCTATATTTTCTCCTGGATACGTTTCTTTATCACCAGGTGAGTTATTCGCTGTTACTGATGTTGTTTCGTAATACGTTGGCCATGGGTAAATTTTATTATCATTCCTAGATTTAACTGTTTCATCAGACTCTTCAGCTCCATTACCAGAAACAGTCGTGTCTTTTAGTTCTAATAACTTCGAAACATTATTAAGTTTACTAGTGATTTCGTCTATATTGTTATCGTGATGTTCTTCAGCCTTTATTGATGTTTGTCTTAGTATTTCTAAAAATACCTCACAGTTAGCTAGTATTATTGCGAACACGTTTCTAATACTAGGGTTAAACCCTAATATACCTTTTACTTTTTGGTTTAATAAATCTTTTACACTATCTCTTTTACTTTTAAAAGATTCGTCAACTTCCTTTAACTTATCATCAACCTCTTTTAATAAAGCAGCGTAGACATCAAAACTGTATGAATCTAAATTACCTTCAGTTGTTGCAGGTACGCCCCAAAAACCTTTTATATTGTTTTTTATGTTTTGTAATGGTAGTTCTGGTGGTGTTAACGATGTACCATTTATTGTAGAGTAAACCGCTTTCACAGTAGATAATAGTGTCCCTATCTTTGACGAGTCAAACCCAGCCTGTGTTCCATCACCTAAGTTTGGGTATATAACACCCCCATTTTTTGTTGAGAGGCTTCCGTCATATAAACTATTGATTAGTACGTTTTGAGTAGCACTAGCGGATGTACTGGGTATGTTAGCGAATAATGTGTGTTTTTGGGCGTTTTGTCCTCCCCCTTTTTTAATTCCGGCTGTCTTACTTTTACCAACGGTAACTTTTAACCATTCTTCTTCTATTTTTATTATCGCGTTCCTTAGTTTTTTTAATGTATTCCTCAATTTACCTAGTCCAGCTAAGTCTACTATTTCAAAAGTATTTTTTAGTCTAGGTGTTTCTGTTTCAAGTTTTTTAGCTACTTTAATTAAATCGTATAGGGTTGTTGGTTTTTCTGGTATACCATCTGCCGTACCAGACAAACCTGGTATACTCCTATATTTTTTCCATATTTCTGGAAAAATATTTTTTCCTTGTTCCATATATGTTGAAGCCATAACATATCCCATAGGTATATCCGCTAAAAAGGCGTATGTATAACCAATAAATTCTCCTTTGGATTCAAAGTTTCCCGTTTCAGCGTTAAATTTTGTTGTAAACTTAATTAAAGCTAAAGTATATGTTACTGGTTTACCATAATAACCCTTAACAGTTAATTCAAAAACGGGGTATGGTAAGTGGAAAAACGCTGAATATGGTGAACATGGTCCTTGTTCAAATAATGTTGCCCCACGCACATCCACAAAGTCAATAATAATTTTTGGCATGAAACTTGATTTAAAATCAATGTTAATGTTAGTTATACCAAATGTCCCAATATCTTCACCTGGGTCTAGTGGTCCCCCACCTAAATTTGTCCACTCCGTGTCTATTTGTTTTTTTCCGTCTGGGTATGTAAAATTAGTGTTACTTCTAACAAATTTTTGTTCTATGTCAATTTTTGTTTCTTCATCACTAACGGTCAAAATACTCCTACCTTTAGTTCTAGCTACAAACTTAACGTACATAACTAAGTCTTCGTGATTAACTATTTGGTCTGTTGGGTTTGGGTCTACGTATCTAATTCCGTTTTGGTCTAGTACAATAGCTGGTTCTGGTCCTTGGTTAAATGCCATAAAAAAACTTTTTATCCGTATAATCTTTTATATCTCGTAACTTGAGATTGGTAATCCTCTAAAGATTTATTTAAAGGAAATGGTATTATTATAATTGTATTTTCCGGAATGTCAAACTCTAAACCACCAAACTCTGGATTAGATTGTAAAATTAACCATCCATGATATGGATTTCCGTAATACTGTTGACTTAATTTATCAAACCTTGTTTTTTCATCCGTAACAACTCTCCTATCAGAATTTTTTATTGGTAACTTTATAAATGGTAATGTCGTCATTTTACCGTTTTTTTTAAAGTCTCTATATCTATCGTAGTATCTTGCCATTTTTAGTTCTTATATATTAATTTTTATGCACAATACCCATCTTTCGGTATTACTTCAACACCAGCAGTGGCTGCGTCTATTGGTGCTGGGATACTGATAAATTCTAGTGGGTTTGTTACCGGACTACGTAAACAACAATTTGTATATATTTGTACTTTTTCTGAATCAATTGCTTTTGTTTCTGTAGTTCCGTCTTCCGCAGCATTACCAGTAACCTCGGCAATACCCCAAAACCAATAAACCCCTGATTGTACAGCGTTACTTGTTTGTCTACCAAAGTTAGGTACTTGTGCTGTAGCTAATAGATTTTTTGTTGAGCTTTTATCTTCGGAGTCCCATATTTTGATATTTTTAAAACCTGTTTTTGTGTCAACTAAACCATTAGGGAAGGTTTTTGTATTAAGTTCGTCTATAGTAAAAACCTTAACTAGACCCGATGGGTATTGTACTTTTAACCCTGTTAAACTTTCTTGTTTCGATGCTATATATCCTATGGCGTCTGTGTAGTTCTGCTTACTACATAAATTAACGAACTTACCATTAGCAAGAAAGGATTTCCCAGTGGGGACTACAGGCTGGAAAAGCACATCAATTTTAAACGCTCCAGCTCTTTTGTCAACTTTCTTTTGGAATTCTTCATCTATTTTTTTCTTTAAATCTTCTTCTTGTTCTGCTAATTTTGCGTTTTCAAGTGTTTCAGATTGTTGTTTAGTTGATGTTGATTTAGATTTTGTTGGTGGTGGTGATTGTACTGGTTCGTCTTCAATCGCACCAGTAGCGTTATTTATTGCTTGACCTGGTATTACATAAGCACCATAACCAAATGGTTCACCAACATCTTGAGCGGAAGTCCCAACCTTACCTAACTCTGTTGATTCGCCTGTTTTAGGGTCTGGTTTTGTTAATTCATACGATTCAACTGATTTATATATTGTTCTAGGGTTATATAACCCAGTGTTAGCGAAAAAGTTAAAACCAACAGCGTTCTGTAATTGTGATATTGGACCACCTAATGAAGAACCTCCGATAAACTTAAAGTTTAAATCAACAGAACACACCATTGGTTGTACACCGATGCCTTCAGGATTTAAATCCCATTGTAGTGGGTCAAATGTTAAGTTAACCGTATCTATCACTATTTTGGTGTGGTAAAAATCACCAACCCTTAATACACATATTGGTGGTTTACCAAAAGCTAAATTACTTGGTTGACCTTTAGCTATATTTGGTCCTTGTCTTGTGCATTGTTTTAAGAAAGTTAATCTAGAGTTAAAACCTTCTGGTGTCATAGAGTGAAAAGCTGGATGAAAATACTTTAGTTTTTCTGTTAGGGTTTCATATATAAATGGGTCGTCTTGTTCTATTTTTTCGAAATAAGAACATTCCCAAGCCATATATTGTTTACCTCTTTCTGCTAATCTTTTTACAAGTACTTCTTGTTTTGTTATTTCTCTTTTTGTTTCGTTTGTACTTGTGTCTGAATTATTAATTGTTCCCTGACTATTTTGTTGTTGTGGTTTTTGTGTATTACCTAAAATTAAATCATCTATTTCTGAGTTATAAACTAATTCAACAATACTACCCCTATCTTTTTGTGCTTCTGGTGATAATGCTGAAGCT
>WLWE01002361.1_pt1 | contig 12293 bp, 7 predicted proteins | sample 6718301 | NCBI WGS metagenome assembly WLWE01 (sample SAMN12718691, study PRJNA515312) | sponge metagenome | isolation source: marine sponge | host: Mycale hentscheli | place: New Zealand: South Island, Marlborough, Capsize Point | collected 2003-05-01 | reverse complement strand
CAAGAAAGATAAAATTAAGTTCATTTATAATAATTAAAGTGTTACATTATTATAATCACTTGGTTTCCTGTTATTTACACCCTTAAAATCACTTTTGCAAATGTCTTAATTTGTTGATCTTCTTCTTGAGGGATTAGCAGATTCTTGGGCTATTAACTTATCAATATGATCTTGTATTTCTTCTTTTGTTACTTTTAATTTTAATGCAATACCTCCATTCCACATACCTCTAGGCTTTTTATTATTATCTAAAACTATTATAGTTGGTACTGATTTAATTTGTTGCCTGAAAGAAGGTGTTTGATCATCTAATAACATATATTTTACCTTAGCATTTTTAATACCTTTAATATCTAAATCATTTCTACTATTCCACGATGAATTAATGTGTAGTATTTCATATTGGGCGCTACATAAACAAGCGCATGTTAATGCTAATATTGTTAAAAGGTTTTTCATTTTTTTATTTATTTATAATTTCAAACAGTTTATCATCTATTTTGTCTAGTTTCTCACTATTATTTTGCACCTTTTCATCAATGTCCATAATAGTAGATCTAACCAGCTCGTCTTTAAGATCATACTCTGTTCTACTTACCTCTGGTTTAGGCAATTCTTTTGCAAGATCAATATCTTTTTGCAAAGTAAAATACATAGCAGCTAAACTAACTGCACCTGCCACTAGCATACCAATTGTTTTAAGATCTAATTGTATCTCTGTGTTTTCGGAAATTTTTTGAGCCATTTGTTATAATTATTTTTTCATTAGGACCTTAGTTGAATTAACTTCAGATCTACCGATGTTTTTGCTTAAATTATTGTTGTTATTGTTAAAGTTATTAGGGTTTTCTCTTGGAGTAATTTTAGGATTAAAATTACCGGGGTTTTCTCTTGGAACAAATTTAGTTCTATCGTTCCAAGTTCTATTTTGCCTATTATTTATCTTAACTTCGTTTCTTAGTCTATTAGCTACTATAGTTACTTTATCTTCTCTTACTTTTTTAGCAACTCCTCTTCTTCCTTTCATTATAGCTACACGACGTGGCTGTTCATACATGTAGTATCTTGGTATTGAGTAATAGTGGTTAAAATAAGGATAACCAAAAGCCCACTCGTACCAAAAATTATGTCTATTCCAGTACATATCAAAAGAATTAAATGGATTCCAAAATCTAGCAAACGATGCAGATGAATAAAAAGAAAATGGTTGATTAGATGCAAACTTAGCGTAGTTCCATCTAAATGTAAAGCTATTTCTCATCTTCCAGCTTAATCTCGTATAAGATAATGTATCTATCTTAACGGTAGAAGGAACATCTAACCAAGGGCCTGATGAAGGTGGTGGTAGAGTTTTTTGTATTCCGCAACTACTTACAGTAGCAGCTAGAACAAAAAGGACAATTTTCCATAGTTTCATATTATTTATTTGTTAATTCTATTATTTTATTCACTCTATCATCTTCGTACTTAAGCTCTTTAATCTGCTTTGTAGTTAATCCTAAATTTTTTAAAGATGTTATTTGATCAGACTTATTAGTGTCAACTATAGAGTCTCTACGTTTCATCTGTTTTATTTCTTCTTTAGTTTTACCTTTATACTTTTCAAGTTCTTTTAATCTTTTTCTTTCAGCTCTATCATCTATAACTTTTTGTTTTCTAGCTTTTTCTTTAGCTTCTTTTGATTCTATTTTTACAAGATCTCTTTCTTCATTTTTAGTACCAACATCCCATGTTCTATAACCTAAAGCAAGTGCTATTCTTTGAAATGTGGTATTTCTAGCGTCTAGTGTTTCTACAATAGCATCTATTTCTACAACTGCTCTTTCAAGTGGTAAATTAGTTATTGCTTCAGCAAGTGATGCTACAACTTGATATGAAGGACTAAGGTTTACTCTACCTTTTAATGTTACATCCCACCCTTGTTCTTCTATAACTTCTTTATTATAATCTTTAGCTTTTATAGCATTGTTAATTTTTCTAAGTTTAGAACCAACAGGTGGACTTAAGTTTAAAGCTTCAAGTAATGTGTTTCTATGATCTTTACCAAATGCATCTTTTTTCTCTTCTTTAAAATACGTCATTATAGTATTTTTAAGAGTAGCTACAATAGCTCCATATACTCCAGAACCTCTAAGCATAGTATCAACCATACTGTTAACTATTCTTTCTCCTTTTTTATCAAAAGTTTGTTTTTTCTTTTCTTCATCTTCTTCATCACTAAATCCAGGTATAGTAGCGAACAATGCATTTTGTAGTGTAGCAAATATCATACCTTGAATAGCGCCATAGTATATCATTTTAGATACATTAGTTTTTTGATCACCTCTACCATTAATAAAGTCTCTAGCTGATTTGTTAAATATTCTAGTAACCTGAGCAGGTGTATTTTGAAACGCTAAAAGTAATCTACCTAATATACTAGCCTGCTGTTGCGATATTAACATAGGATCAGCAGACTGCTGAGAAACGTCTGATGTTGCAGAAAAATCTTCAAAAGCTTTGTCAGACGCTTCTTGTTCTGATAAACCTTGTTTTTTATAAGTATTTAGTCTGTTTCTATAAAACGTAGCGCCACCTGATGCAATAGCAAAACTATCTGCAAGTTGTGTTGGTGTAAAACCTATTTTAAGCAAATAACTTAATATTGCTTGTGGTTTGTTTAATGCACCTTTAGCAGCATTGGCAAGTTCAGCTTCATTTACATCTTTTCTTAATCCTGATCTTCTTTGTTTTAATTTAGGTGAATTCCACAATGTAGCAAAATCTTTCCAGTATTGAGGTTGATTACCAAACGCTACAGCAGCTTTAAAAGGATTGTTATCTGACCAGTTTAAAAAGTTAACTGATGATATAGTTTGTAACAATGCTGATTTTCTGTTAAAGAACATTATAGCACCAATAGAGTTGTTCACCCAGTTATTAAATTGATTAGTTAATTTATTAGTACCAGAAGGTCTGTTAGTACCATTTTTCATACGGTACAATGAGTCTTCCATAGCCTCTCTCCAGTTAGTTCCTAAAGCAACTTCCATTTTATTTAAATTTTCTTTAGAAAATATTACATCAGAGTTTGCTATAAATTCAGCTAAAAATTGTTTTCTACCAACTTTGTTTGTTAAATTATTTAAATCAGATATTAAACTTTCAGAATCCCAATAAGGACTAGGTTCAACCCATTTATCTCTTTTACTAATTAATAAAGTTGAGTCATTAAATAAATTTAACTGAGGGTCATTCGTAACAACACTGTTTAATTTTTTTATATCTCGTTTAGATAAACCTGGTATTTCAAAACCAGCTCTTGTCCAAAGATTAACTCTTAAGGCTTGATCAAAAGTAAATTCAGTACCTGGTACAATTTTACCTAGTTTTTTAGCTACTTTAGGATTTTGCTTTAATAAAGTGGCATAATCGTTTTTTAAAGCTTGTCTATATTTATCTATATCAGCAATACCTTTTTGATATGGTTTTACTAAATTATCTTGTACCCATTTTTGTTGTTGTTCACCTTTTTTACCTTTACCGTATAAATCATACATTAAACCTTGAAAATCTTGAGCACCTGAAGATATTAATTTAAAGTTTCTTACTTTTGCACCACGTCTTTTAGCTACAATATCAGAAAATCTATATTTAGCTTTTATACCTTTAGTATCTTGTATTATGTTGTTTATATCAGCGTCTAGCTTAACAGGATCTGGTAACGAAGGTTTTAGTTTAGGGTTTTTAGCTAAGGCATCTTCACCTTTTTTTATTGTATTGTTTGCTTTTTGTATAGAAGGAGCTATTTTTATAAAATTATTTAAAGATTCTACATTATCTAAACTTACATCTGATTCTACTACATTAAATGTTACTCCTTTTATAGCCTGAGGAACAACTCTCATGGTTATTTTAGCAGTTCCTTTGCTTTTACCTGTTACACCTGGTCTTATATAAGCATTTAAAGGTTGTTTACTAATGTCTGGTAGATTATAAATATTATTTTGACCCATATTAAAAGTTCCTAAACCTTGAAACTGTATATCGTGTACTGGTATTTTTTTAGCAGCGTAAACATCACCAACATTTCCAAAATTTAAACCTAAAGAACCACTAGCATCATCAAAACTAATTAATCTTAAAGCTCCATCAGCCTTGAGTTGATCATATACTTTAGCTGGTATAGGATCTCCAATTTTATTTATTGTAACTCCATATTTAGCAGCAGCAGCTTGAAAACCTTTAAAGTCTAAACTTTTTATTTTTTTTACTACGGTGTCTGGTAAACCATTAGATTTTTTTATAGTTACTTCACCAGTATTTATATCAACATCATTTATTGTCCAACTACTATATTGAGCGTCAGTCATTTTTATTTCTACATTCCAAGGCGTACCTTGTATTGTTGACATAAAATCTGGATCAAATGAGCTTTTAGGAGGCGTTATACTTAATACTTTAAATGTAGGATTTGTTTTTGAAACATCTATTGCTACAGCTATATTTTGAGCCTCATATATAGTACCTTTAATTCCTTTTTCAGCTAATCTTAGAACTTCTGTTACAAACTCAGGAGTTCCTTGTAAAATATCCATGTTTTTAGCTGAGTCTTTTAAAATATTTTCTACTAAATCTCTAGCATCTTTTTTAGATAAGTTAGCATCATTAGCTAAACTAAACATTAATTTAGATTTACCTCTTTCAAGATTCGCTTTAGCCGAAACAACATCGCTAGTTTGTATTTTAGTGTCTAATATATTTCTAGCGCCTCGGTTTGCCATTTGTTCTGCAACAGCTTTAAGCAATCCTTTTATTATTTGTGACTCAGAAGCTCTTGGAGCATAATTAGGATCAACCTTGCCATCCTTAACACCTATAGCAGCATCATAAACCTTGTTATCAAACTTTTTAGGAGTTCTAACTTGATTATCACCTACTCTTTTAGGTGGATTAAAAAATTTATTTAATATATTTCTACCTAGACCTAAACTTTCACCACCTACTTTTACAGGTTTACCACCTTTCTTTTTCGATGCAACAGTTTGTACTTGTTTGTTAGCTTGACCTAAAACTACATTTTTAATAAATGGTTTAGCCGCTAATAATATTCTTTGTGCTTTTAAAGATTCACCTTTAGATAAGTTATCTTTAGGGTTAGACAGTTTATTTGCAGGTACACCTATTGCTTTAGCTAATACATCGTAAGGTGTTATAGCCTGTAATTGTTTTGATGTTAAATTAGGGCTAGTTATATCTATACCTTTTTCTTGTGCTAATTTATTTACACCATCCGTAAAATCTTGCTCAAACTTTTTAACATCAATTGACGAATCAGCTTTTTTAGCAAAATTCATTACATCAATTATAGGTTTAGTATCAATTGTTGTTTCTGTTTCTGTTGTAGTATCTGCAACTTGTCGAGCTTGAGGTGCATCAATACTTGTTGTTTGCGCAGCATCACCTATTTCTTGTTGGTAAAATTTTTGTTTTTTAGGCCTTATGTTACTATCAACAAATGTTGAAAAGTTTTTACTAGGATTATATCTTCTAATTATGCCAGGTAAATATTGATTAACAAATGAAACAGCCTCTGCTCTATTTACAGTTCCTTTACCAGCTTTAAAACCTAAAGCGTTTAAAGCTATTAATTCGTATTGATTTTTTAAATCAGGGCTTACATCTCCACTTGCTTTAGCTTTAACAGCTAACTCATTAACAGCGGGTAAACTAAGTTTAACTTCTGTTTTAGCCTTAGAAGGTTTTATTTCTGCTAACTTACCTTTTGCACCTTCTTTAGCAACTTGTAATGTTTGAGAACTTAACTTACCTTGGCTAACTTCTTTTTGAAAGTTTTTAACAAAGCTAACTACATCACTACCTTTATTAAATTTAGTTTGCCAACCTAATTTTCCAGCTGCGTCAGTAATTAGTTTACCTATTTTACCTAAAAATGTTTCAGGTAGTTTAACATCTTTTGTAGCTATAGCATCACCCAATAAGTTCATAGCCTCTTCATAAGCGTCTGCTTCACTTATTTTACCAGCTTCTACAGCTCTTTGATATTGATCTATTCTACCAGAAAACTTAGATGTGTCTATACCTTCTATTTTTCCTAATTCAGATAAAACACTTTTACCAAAAGCTTTTTGTGCAGCAGGATTACCTTTAAAAGTCTGAGCCATAATACCATGTAAAAACTCATGAGCAGCAACGTTTACTTGTTTGTTTTTAAGTGCAGCGGCTTTGTTTATTATTATTTCACCTGTTTCTGGGTTAAATGAACCAGGTAAATTAGGATCTAGCATGTCTTCTAATTCTACTGAATCAGAGTCTTTTGCCATAGATAGTTTTTGATTATTTCTTTTTTGTCTTTCTATATTTTCTCTACTTACATCCTCTATTTCTGTAACACTAACTCCGTCAATATCTTGAGCCATGTCTTGTATAGTTTCAGTAGTAGCTTTATAATGTGCTTCAATAGCTGGCTCCATTATAGCATCTCTTTCTTGTGAAAGCTTACCATTTTCAAACTCTAAGCCGTTTATTATTTCACTTTTTGCTGCGCCATCTAAATTATTATCTGCTCTTATTATTTCAATAGATCTATTATTGTCAAACTCTTTTTTATGTATACTTATTAATTCAGATTTTTGTTCTGGTGCTAAGTAATCAGTGGACATAGCTTGATCAACTCTTATTTCAGAGTTAGCAACAACTAAATCATCTATTTTATTTTCTATTATACTTTTAGTTTTAGGATCAAGATTAGGTTTTTTTAATTGATCAGATAAGTTTATAATATTAGCAGCGTTAGCATCAAAGCTAGAATTTAAGTTTTTAGTTTTAAAAGGTGCTAGCATTTGGTTACCTACAGATGGTGCTCTAAATAGCACCCCACTCATAAACACACCACCTACATACATTTCTTCTAAACCATCAAAAAGATTTACATCTTTACCAAGAATATATTTTTCTGCTAAGTTTTCTGAAAACCCAGCAAACATTTCTCCTAAACCTTCTTCGTTAACATCATAAGCTAAAGCTTTAGCCTTGTTAATATTAAAAACATTTTTCTTTAATCCATCTACAAAACTAGTTTTTGTTTTGCTTACTGGTATATTTTTAACTTTTAATCTTTTTAATTGGCCTAAAGTTAATCTTTCAGATAAAACTTCTCCACCACCAGTCATTATAGCAGCACTATACATTTGCCAAGGAGAATAAGTAGCGCCATTTTTCATCTCCATTTCCATAGATCTAAACTTACCACCACCTGAAGCCGCTCCTAGCAAAGGTAATGCAGCGCCTGGAGCAAGAACCATTAAACCAATTTGTGGTGCCTGAGCTGCTGTAAATTGTAAAGCCCAGTTTCCCCAATCTTTAGCACTTTTAATTTCATCATAAGATATAGGTTCAGCCACAGCAGATCTTAAATAATCACTGTAACCATATAATTCATCAAACTTACCTTCATCATCATAGAAACTTTTAAACTCAGGACTAGCTTGTTTTAATGCGTTAACAGCTATTCCAACAGGAACATATTTTTCTGGCAATAAAGACTCCATTGCTGGTAAAGCTATGTTTTTAACTATATTTTTAGCACTAAACTTATCAGCAAAATTAAGTATGTTTACACCTAAGTCTATACCTGAAGCACTTAAAATTCCTGCAAATTGAGTAATACCATTATAATTTCTACCTATTAAGTTACCATACTCTGCTATTTCTTCTACATTATTTACAATAAACTCATTATCTAATTGATTTTGCTCTAACACAGCCATGTGTTTATTTCTTTCTTTAGCTAGTTTTTCTAAATCAACCTTTAATTGTAAGTACTCTTCTGTTGTTTCAGGTTTTTTCTTTGTTAATTTTTCAAATTTTTTGTTTATTAACCCTATACTATTAGCAGCGTTTTTACTTGTAACCGTTAACTCAGCAGATGCTTTTTCCATCTTTCCGTTTAACATATCATACATTTCACTTAACTCTTCTTGTTCCTCTGGCATACCTAAACCATATTTACCATCTGAGTTTTTAGCTTTTATAATATTATCAACAACATTTTTCTTATATTTTTTTACAGTTAAATCATCTGTATAAAGTTTACGAGCTTCCATTAATATTTCTTGCTCTGTAGGTTCTTTTTTAGAATCAGATGATTTTAATTTCTTTAACGCTTGTGTATAATATTTTTTTTGAGTATCTATTTTATCTTGTGACTCTGAATCTAATGCAATGTCTTCACTACGAAATAAATCACCTACATCATCAATTAATTCACTAAGACCTGCTGCAATTCCGAAAGCCTCGTAATCATCACCTTTAACTTGTTCATCATAATAATCTTGATCTCTTAAATTTTTAGGATTTAAATCAACATTATTAATACTACCGTCTTCATTTAGTTTAAATATTTCGTTAACACTGTTATTAACTTCTTTTACTTGATCAAGTGTTAAATCACTTTCAGATTCAACTTTTTGAAATGCTTTCCATTTATCATAATCTTCACCAAATATTTTTTTATTTAATTTTTCTGGATCTAATTCTGCTTTAGAAACATACTCTTCTAGTTTTATTTCTGGTAAACTAGGTTTTGTTGGTACAAAATAATTAGCCTGTTGGCCAAAAGCACCTTGTTCTACATCAGATAAACCATATTGTTTTGGTAAGTCTCCAAAAACCATATTATCAGGATTGTTAGTTTCTACAGCTTGTTGATTAACAATGTCTTGCTCTTGTTGTTGTTCTTTTTCTTCAGTTGTTTGAACATCGCTAAAACTATTTATGTTTAGTGGCTCTGCGCTAAGATTTTTAGTTAAAAAACTATCAACCTTTTCATCAGGAATATTGTATGTCTTACCATTAAACGTATATCTTGGCATAAAATTATATTTTAATTTTCTACAAACTCAGCAAATTCATCAACTTCTTCAACCACTTCTTCTTGTTTAGGTTGTTGTTTTGGTTTAGGATCACCTAATGGAAACTCTGTTCCTACTTGTGTTTCTAAAAACCATTTTTTATAATCTTCTTGAAATTTTTTCTGTTGGTTGTCTTTTAATGCTTTAGCTGGTTGTAAATAATTATCTGTAACTTCAGCTATTATATTATTATTAAAAGCTATAACTTGATCAAAACTTTGAAACTCTTCAAGCAAACCAGATGTTATTTTATCCATTTCAGTATTAAATTGTAAACTATTACCTATTAAATCTTTATCTACAATGTAAAAGTCTTGAACCATGTTAGCATCTAAGTCTTTTGTTTTTATTTCTAATTCGCCATTAGCTTTCTTTTTTCTATAAACTTCAGTAACACCGCCTGTTAGCGTTTTGTTTTCTTGATCACCACCAACTTGTTTTTGTTCAAATATTTCAGGGCTAGCTAATTTAAAACCTTCATTTTGATCCAGTGTATTAGGTATACTTACAAACATGTCTTGAGTTTCAGACAACTCATTAAGTTTATTTAAATATATTCTTTCAACAAATGAACCGTCTTTTTCATATATTTCCCAAGCTAGTTTATTTATATCTCCATCAACTGCTTTTATATCTACTTTACCCCCAAGATCTCCATTCATTATACTTAAAGATAAAAATCTGCTTACAGGTGTACCCATTAAATCAAGACCACCCATTAAACCTGCACTTTGCACCATCTCATTCCAAACCTCGGTATTACCAAGCATGTTTTCTAAACTAACTTTTATATTTTCAACGCTAGCCATTATTAAATCGCTAAACTTTCTGTCATATACAGGGTTTTCACTAGTACCATTTGTAAGCGCTAGTTGCATATCTGCATATTGTTTTATAAAAGGATCAAACAAAGACGCATAATCAATAGGCTCTACCTTGCTATCGCTATAACCAAGTTCATAAGAAAGTCTAGATTGTTGTTCTGATATAGCAAACTTAATCTGTTCGTTAATTTTTTTGTTTTCTATTAATTTTTCTTTTAATCCCATTGTGTTAATTTATTGTAAATACTGTGCCAAATATCTATTTTGATAACTATCACTTGTTGGATCTGATTTACCAAAATTTATATCAATTTTATCTATTGGTGTTATGCCAAAAGTATTATTGCCACTACTGGCATTTACTTTCCCCCTGTTAAATAATCTTCAGCACCTCCACCTTTATTAAACCCACCTTTACCACCAGCTAAACCAGCGGCACCAATAGACCCTAATTGTGTTAAACCACCGATTGCACCCATCATTGCACTTGTGCCTTGATTATATGCGGCGGTTTCTCTTTGTTGTGCACCTGTTATTTGTCTTCTTGTATAGCCAATTTTACTATCTTCTCTTTTTTCTTGAGCGTTAAACATAAATGTTTTACCTAAAGCATCAGCTTGTTGTGTTCTTCTACCTTCTTGAATATCTACATTTTGTAATCTTGTTTGTTCTTTTATTTGGGCTTCCTGTAAATACTGTTCACCTTGTGCTCTTAATTTTTCGTTAGCAGCTTCTTGTTTTTCTATACTTGCGGCAACACCTTTTTTACTTTGTAAAGCGGCTTGTGCTAAAGCGGTTGCACCACCAGCACTAGCACCTGTAGCTCTTAATGTGTCTAATGTATTGGCTAAAGCAATATCAGCTTCCTCTACTTGCATGGCAGCACCAGCTGTAGAAACGCTTAAATTTCCATATGGATTACTTAAATTACCACTAAGATCTTTAGCTAACGAGCTTAAGTCTTTTGTATTTGAATATGGGTTTACTATTTTTTGTCTACTTTTTTCTAAACTATTTAACTCACCTTTTAATTTTCTTTTTTCAGCAGCAGCTCTTCTTCTAGCTCTTCTAGCTCTACCAGCTCCAAACAAACCGCCTATAACTTTACCCACACCACTAACTAATGCTCCAGCTACCAAAGGAGCAATACCCATGTTAACACCTTCAGGTGTAGCGAATAAAAATTCGTATAATATATTTAAAACTTCTTCCATAATATTTTAATATGATGATTCTACAGTGTCAGAAGATACTGCAAATAATTCTCTTTTTTCATTTATACTGTTATCTAAGTTAAACTTAAATGTGCTAAAAAACCCTTTAATACCTGTTACACTTGGTCCCCAAAGTATTTCACCTTTTGTTGCTGGAGAATTATTTATAATGTTAGCAAAGTATTTATTTTCTTTTCTTTTAAATTTATTAGAAAACATTTCGCTTTCTAAGTCAGTTAAGTTACCTGGTAAACTGTATTTAGATATTGGTACTAAAGCTATGTCACCAGAACTAGCAACTATACTGCTAACAGTCCAGTCGTTGCCACCTTCATAATTAACTGTTTTAAATACTTTTACCGTAGATGGTGAAGAGTTTAAAACAACAGTTACATCAGAATCATTTTCAACAGTATAAAACTCTCCATAATTACTAGTACCGTAATGACTATATAATTTACCAGCATTTGTTGAAAAGAAAGTAGATGTTAAACTAAACATAAAGCTTGGTTTAAAACTAAAGAAACTAGTCCAACCTTGTACACCTTCATCAAACGAAGTTGTTTTATAACCTGAAGCGGTTTGTATAGACAGTATATAATTTTTAGTATGGTTATCCCAACCACCTACTATTCTAGTTATACCATCTTGCGTTAGTTGATCCCTAAAAAAATCATGCATACCATAACCTGATATTTCTACAATTTCACCAGCTGTTGTTAATCTTAATACACAGCCTCTTTTTCTATCTGTAAAGTATTTTCTATAACCATAAACAGCAAAGCTAAAAGGATCTGTAGCTATACCATAATTACCTTTATAAGGTACTATTTGACCAATAACCATTCTTCCTGATGCTGTTAAAGCTTGACCTTCCGCTGTGTATATAGCATCTTTGTCTATTAAAGCTCTATTAACTTTATCCTCTTGAAATATAATTAAATTAGTATCTTCTGCATGCAGTTTCATTATTTTACCATGTGCTGGATCTACACTTCTAGTTATGTCTTCGCCTACTGAAAATTCATTTGTTTGGTTAATACCTGTTCTAGAGTTAAATACTCCTGAATATATAATTGTGTTAAATCTGTTTTGATTATTAGGATTATCTTCAACTATATGAGCTTTAACACCTAAATCAGTTATAGTGTTATTATAACCACCTCTTATTCTAGCTTCTTCAATAAACCAATCATTTGTGTTGTCATTAGCATAGGCTTGAGGTACAGTTGCATAAGGTGCTGTTGGTTGTGGATTAGCATCTACAACGTTTGACATCTTCTTCAACCAATATGAGTTAAAATATTTTAGTTCTAAAGTAGCACCCATGTTATTTTATTATC
>WLWE01002360.1_pt1 | contig 12295 bp, 15 predicted proteins | sample 6718301 | NCBI WGS metagenome assembly WLWE01 (sample SAMN12718691, study PRJNA515312) | sponge metagenome | isolation source: marine sponge | host: Mycale hentscheli | place: New Zealand: South Island, Marlborough, Capsize Point | collected 2003-05-01 | reverse complement strand
CCGGCACCTATCAATCACGATATGCCAAGAAACTAATCGTATATATAATTTATGAGGTCGCTCTCACGAGGACCTCATACTTTAATGGATTGCACAATCATTAAAATAAATTAGAATTATGACTAAAAGAAAAAGACCAACACAAATGGCGTTCATCGATATGAGAGATGAATTCCTAAAACCGTTTGATCAAGTATTCGATCAAATGCTCACACAACAATTCCCTAACTTTGCTGAACAAACAGGTATTGACTTCCTTAAAGGAGCATACCCAAAATGTAATATCATTGATACTGCTGAGGATGTTCAAGTAATTGCTGAAATTCCTGGTTTAACCAAAGATGAAGTTAACATCAAAGTTGAAAGTGGAGTTATGACAATTTCTGGAAAACAAGCCTTTGCATCTAAAGATATGGAAGTTAAATATATCAGACGAGAACTAAAGCACTCTTCATTTAAGAGATCTTTTGAACTTGGAGATACATTAGATCCTTCAAAAATTAGTGCAAACTTTGAGAACGGTATTTTGAATATTACCATTCCGAAAAAGGAAGAATCTCTTCCAAAAACTATTGATATCACAATCGATTAAATAAAAAACCAAACGCAATCCAAATAAATAGAAGACGGAGCTATAAATTAGCTTCGTCTTTTGTAGTTGAAAGTGTGATTTGAAACAGAATATCGTATCGATCATATAATCACTATAACTGAAAAATAAATTACATCATGGAAAAATTAAATAAAATCGTTAATTCATTCTGGTTCAAATCTGCATTATGTGGAGCTGCTGGAGCCTTGCTATTAATTTACGGACACGTCCTTTGGGCAGGTTTCGCATTTGGCTGGGGTGTAAATGAATTTATGGAATACTTCAAAAAGTAATTTAAGCTGATTGTGCACTGGACTTCGGTCCGGTGCCTTTCTTCTTAAAACACGTTCTTTAACATATGGGGATGACACGGCTTTGACATTATTTGAGAAGCTTTAGATTCAGCAACGGGTGATGACCTACATCAATCTTAGCCGACAACGCTGAGTATGCAATGGCTGCCTAGTTAGACTAGTAGTTTTGCACATCATGTAACTGATTATACTTGTAAGTTGCTTAGATGTAAAAGGAAGTAGTACAGGTTAATCAAAGTTCCTTAATACTTGACAAGCGGTTGTAGAGTGACTATGCTTGTAAAATACAGGTGGAACCTTCTATTTTTGGAAACGTTAGAAAACATTTATCCTATGCTGTAAAAAAATCTTTTGTGGATATCTGATGGACCTGGGTTCGAATCCCAGCATCTCCACTATTACCGTTTCGATAAAATAAAACTAATAATATGGAAACAGTAACTTTGGTTGTAATCAGCGTAATTATAACATTAGGTATCGGATCAATAGTGTATCTACTATCTAGTGTACGTTCATTACAAAATAATATCAAAACACTAAACGCAATGTTATCATTGCAAGAACAAACCGATGAAGATATTCATAGACTCATCGGTAGAAATGATGAAGAAATGGATCGAAGAATTAATCGAGATATGGACTTATTAAATCAAGACGTTGACAAACGGTTCGATAAAAGTTATCGAGCAATGTATGAATTTAGAGATTGGGCTAGTGAACAAATCAACAGACTAATCGAAAAAGATCAATTAACTAAGTAAACAAACCAAAGAAACGGTAATTCTTAAGGACTCTTCGGAGTCCTTTTGTTGTATTGAAACTACTTTATATTACGAACATATAATATCTAAACAATTTAATTATGATGCAATACTTAGAATTTACATTTCAATCAATATGGCATTTCATAGGAGTGTTTATGATACTTTCTATCGTTGCTCAAATGTTAATCTCAATTTTTAGACGCAAATGAATAAAATAATCTTAGTCGGAAAAGCGGCAGCTGGAAAAGATCACATGAGAAAAATACTACAAGGACGTGGTTTTAAGTATGGTGTATCTTATACTACTCGACCTCAACGTGAAGGTGAAATCGATGGAGAAGATTATTTCTTCATGGAAGAATCTGAATTTAACGAAGGTATAGAAAATAACATTTGGTACGAATGGGTAGAATTTAACGGTTGGTACTATGGTACAACTAAAACTCAATTTATCGAAACTTGCAATCTCTTTATTATGACGCCTAAAGGCATTGCACATATCGATCCTATCGAAAGAAAGAAATGTACGATTATCTATTTAGATATATCAGACACAACAAGATCTGCGAGACTAATTCAACGTGGTGATAACAACGATTCAATTGAAAGACGAATGTATCACGATGATTTAGACTTCAAAGATTTTACAGATCACGATTTAATAATAAACAATTCAAATTTTTAATAATGACAAGACAAAACACAAAATCAGGCCATGACTATCAGTTCGAATCTATATCGGTTCCTTCTTATATGTTACCAGGCGAATGGAAAGTAATTGAAATTCTAGTAAGAGGTGATGTTCAAACAACATCATTCGTAATGGCTACAAAACTTCATCCTAATGCAAAACCTTACGTAGACTTCTGGGGTAATGTCGATCCTTATGGACCTGGCAAACAACAAGTATGGGTGAATATCCATGAATTTGCAAAAACACCATTTAACAAACATAGATGGTCAGTGACTACTGGAAGACATACATCTACGGATATGTCTACTACAATGCATGATACACTGGAAACCGCAATGAAGCAAGCAGTACACGAAATGGTAAGAACTACTAAAAAGTTTGACAAGATAAATAAGAGAAAGACCCAAATGTGGGACTCTGAACAAATCATTGCACATGATCCTAATTTTAACACAGTCCAGTAAAACTGGAGCAAATTACAAACTCGCTGAAGATTGCAAAACCTTAGTAAAACACTTTGGTAAAAATGCAGAAATAAAAAACTTCAACGATGAAATCGACATTCAGGAATACGAATCATTTATTATGATCGTTCCTGAATGGAATCGATCTATACCTTTCACATTGAAAAGTTTAATCGATAACTCAGGCTGGCCATCAGCCTTTAATGATAAAGATGTTTATATGATTGGTACTAGTGCAAGCATCGGTGGTAATATGTTAGGTCTTAGTCATTTAACCGATATATTAGATTATATAGGTGCACACGTAAGAACACCAAAAGTTTATATAGAACACATTCATAGCTTTGATCGAGAAAGCGAATCTGCAAAGACGATATCAGAGTTGATTTCGAAGATAACACAAAAAGCATGTTTAACCTCATAAAGAAATTACAGAATATGAAAGACAAAATTAAGAAAATTGAGAAAGACTGTATTAATGAAATCGAGGAATGTGATGAATTCTTAAAAGACTTACCTGAAGATATCGAAAATCTCGATGAATTAAACGAAGTAATATCAAACAACAAAGATCTATCTAGGGCATATGATTTAGGCAGAAAGGAAGCATTTGAAGAGGCTGTTAGGAAGTTAAAAAGTTAACAATTTGTTAACACAAGAAATTTTTTATTTCCACAAAAAAGTATTATATTTATACTATAACAAATTAAATATATTACAATGAAACATCTTGAACAATTCTTAACCTTCCTTTTATCAATGGTGATTATCTCACTTGGACTAATCATTATTCCAGGTATGGTATTCTACGCTCTCAAAACTTATAATGTATCTTGGCAATGGATACTCCTATTTGTATGTGTTTATGCAATTGCATTAACTGCAATATGTGAATGGGCTAATCCAGATGAGTTCAAATAATCGAAACATTTTATCAATTTCATCATATAATAATTAAACAAATCATATCAATGCAAAATCAAATCAATCAAATCCAAGAAGTTTACACGTTTCTCGAAGAAATGCGATCAACAACTTCAAACAACAAAAAACTCGAAATTCTTAAGAAACATCATCCAAACGAATTTCTTTCTCAGGTATTCCATTATACCTACAATCCATTTTTCAAATATGGCGTTCACAAACGAAACATTCTTAAAAAACCAGAACTAGAACAACCAATCTATGAAGCGGTTGATTTATTCTTTTTACTCGATGCTCTTCGTTTAAGAACAATTACCGGCCACCAAGCAATAGGTGCTATCAATTCATATACAAAGAATTTACCTGAAAACGTCAAGGAAGTATTCTTTAATATTCTCGATCGAGATTTACTTATGAGAGCATCAACCTCATCAATAAACAAAGTATTCAAAAATTGTATACCAACTTTTAGCGTTGCTCTTGCTGCATCATATCAACCCGGTATGGTGGATTTCACAAACGAAAACGAACAATGGTACGGATCAAGAAAACTCGATGGAGTAAGGTGTTTAGCATACAAACAAGGTGATGAAGTTAAATTCACATCAAGATCCGGAAAACCATTCTTAACCTTAGACAAAATTAAAAATGAACTTCTTCAAATTGATGGAGATTTTATTCTTGATGGAGAAATCTGCATGGTGGATAATAACGGTAAGGAAGATTTCCAAGGTATTATTAAACAAATACGAAGAAAAGGACATACAATCGAAAACCCTAAATTCTTAGTATTTGATTGTTTAACATTCGAAGAATTCGAAAGTAAAACAAGTACTAGAAATTTACAAGAACGAATTACAAACCTAAACGGTAATATTCTCAATCCAATCACTGCAAACTATATCGAAGCGGTTGAACATATTCATTTAACATCGGAAGAACAATTTGCTGAAATGGTAAGTGATGCTGAAAAACAAGGTTTTGAAGGTATTATGGTTAGAAAAAATACTTCATACGAAGGTAAAAGATCGAAAAACCTCCTCAAAGTAAAGAAATTCTTCGATGAAGAATACATCGTTAAACGATGCGATCTAGGTGATATGCGCTTTGTGGAAAGCGGCCAAGAGGTTATTAAAGATGTACTTCGAAATATTATCATCGAGCATAAAGGTTGTGATGTGGCTGTAGGATCCGGATTCTCAAAAGAACAACGTGAATATTACTACAACAATCCAAACGAACTTCTAGGTAAAACAGTTACCATACAATATTTCGAGGAAACTCAAAATCAAATGGGTGGTCTAAGCCTAAGATTTCCAGTTATCAAACACATTTACAAAAATGGTAGAGACTGTTAATACTGAAACAATTTGAACAAATCATCATATAAATATAAACAATAAATAATAAACAATTAAAACAATAGATTATGCCTAAAATGACAAAAGATCAAGAAGATTACGGAGAATTATGCAACGTAGAAGCAACAACAACATGGATACCACGTTTAGTTGCGAACTGGAATAGAGAATATTCAAAAGCGTTTCAAGTATTTGACTTAACAATCGATCATCTCGGAAAAGAATTCGTATGGACTCATCATTGGATAAAGGGTAGAAATAAGGCGAGAAAATTCAAAATCATCGGCCAATTTACTCAAGAACTTCTAATGGTTCAACGAACAGATACAAACAGATATTATAGAATGCCTACCAGAGAGGTTGCTAAAGCGTTTAAGACCGGATTAGAACCTGACTTTGTTTATGATTCCTCCACGGATATATAAAACATGAACAACATAAAATTGCCTATAGTTCTTAAAAAACCTAGAGGGCGTCAGTACATCCATATTGACGTTTCTCCTGACATGGGTGACGATTGGTTCTTACGTATTAGTTATCGTAAGAATAAAACCGATGAAGAACAAAATCACTATACCATAATTCGTAAAGATTTAGACAATTGGTTAAACTCATTAAAGAATCAAAAATACGTCATACAAGATGAAGAAACTAAAAAGTAGAGATGAGTGGCTAAACGAAGGCCATTCATACGACAATGAAATTGAAAAAGCAAGAATGATGCAAGGAAGTGCATCTGACTTAGTTGAATGGGCTGCTCGTAAAATTGCAGAATCAAAACCTGAAAACTTTAAGGAAGGCATTATCAGTCCTATTCAAGAAGCAAAAGATAAAACGTGGATGACTAGCGTTAGTATTAAAGATGCTTTGAAAAAAGGTAGAGTTAACGTTGGTTCAATGGTTGATGTTGATACTAGTTCGAATAACAAAGAACTTCCTAAAGGACAATATGCTATAATGCCATTTACTGATGATGGAGATTATTGGAATGCTAGGGATCTTAAGAAATTTGCTGATAAAGTTATTGATGATCTTAACAAAAACTACAAAGGAAACGTTGAATTAATAAAAATAGATACTGGCAAATCAATTAGATCTTATATTGTATCTATTGATGAATCAGTTAATGAAGCTAAAGAAAGCTATAAAATAATGAGACTCGTTAATGGTCGTACAAAAGAATTAATCGAAGGTACTATTGGCGAAATCATGGATCAGTTTAGTAGAGCTATAGATAAGCTAAGAGATAGTGGAAGTGGCAAACAATATAAAGATGACCCAAAGACAATTGAAGAATTAGTAAAATATCTTAATGCAGCTCAAAGTTATATTGATAAAGGAAAATCTAAGATCACATACGAAATACAAGAATCAGTTAATGAAAGATTTAATTCACAAGAATTAGATGCAGCACATGTAGTTCGTGGTGGCGTTGAAGAATATCTTGGAGACTATGAAAACGTAGAAACTTACAGGAAATTTGAAAAGATGTCTAGAGCTAAAGACAGTGCCGGAAAGAAAAGAATTATTGCAGATGTGCTAATGAACGTTGAAGACTCTTATTACGGAAGTATGAAATTATCTAAAGCAATGCGCATATTAAAAACAAAGAAAGAAGAACTTACAACATATATTGCAGATTCATTAGGACAAGCATTCGAATCAGTTGATGAAGCTGCTAAAGATCATCGATTCAAATATGTAATTAGTAAAGATTACAAAAATCATGGAGTAGTTGACTTTGTTAAAGGTGATCAATTTTATGTAGAAATCGATGCTGATGGTAATACAGTACCTTATTCTTATAAAGATGTTTGGATACTAGACAAGGAAGATACCGACAAATTACAAAAGGCAATGATGAAAGGTACGTTAAAACCTGATAGTAGTCCTAAAGAATTAAAAGCATTTATAGATAAACATATCGGTAAACAAAACGAATCAGTTAATGAACGTAGAAAACCTATCACAAAGAAACATTGGGATAAAGCAGATGATGACCAAAAAGAAGAATGGTTATTACAAGCATATTCTGATCCTGATGATGCAATGGAATACGTTGAAATGGATTGGAATGATTTACCTGATACCGCAACTTCAAACATGTACGAAGCTTTGAATTTTATTATACGACCAGCTAAATCAGGAGATCCTTTTGCACCATACGGAAAACCTTTCTTTATTACAACTAAAGATGCCGATTTGGTTGTTAAGAAAATGAATGATCTAGGAATTAGAACATTTACAAATAAAGATGGTGGTGAATTTGAAGTTGGTCTCGAAACTTACGATCCTAAAGCGTTCGGTTATCCTGGAAAATCTGGCAAACTAATCGGAATTAATCAAGACGTTCTTCAAAAAGCTTTAGATACATTAGATCAAAGAAAAGATAAAATTACAGGTTTTGGATGGATGTCTACTAACGAATCTGTTAATGAAGATGATAATTGGAGCGATGATGTTAAAACTAAATGGACTCCACCTGCAGGATTGTTCACAGAACCTGCCAATAAAATCGCTGATGTACTCCACAAAGAAAGTGATGATCTTGATCAAGCAATGAGTCGCCTACAGTTTTATATTAATCGAGGAGGCAAGTTAATAGATGATAAAGCAAAGGCTAATCTTGAAACAGCAAAGAAATTATTACAACAAAAATACGCATAAACAATGTTCGAAAAATACAGTAATAAATACCTGACAGAAAAGCTAAATAAAAAGGAAACAAACCTTGCCGATTTATTAGCTGATGACGTATCAGATTATTTAGGTGACACTATGGACTTTGATGAATTTTCATCAATGGATCAAGGAGAAAAAGAAGACGTAGTTAATAATGCTTTAGGAAAACTTTCTGATAAGTATTATAACGATGGTGACTTTGATAAAGACCTAGACAAATTGATGAATCGAAAATATAAAGAAGTAACTTCATATATTGCAAGTCAATTAAGTGAAGGTATCGAAATAATCGATGAAGCTAGAGGTGCAAAATCTACTGAATTTACTAAACCTGGAAAGGATGGCGATATTTACTTTTCAAAACGTGAAGGTAATGCAGTTGGTGTTAGACAAGGAGATTTGTTACAAATGATATACGTTTATGACGGTGAAGTAAAACTTGGTAAAGTTCAAAAGACTGATAAACGTTGGGAGAATATGGGCGAACCTACAGAAAAACTTCTTATTGATCTAAAGCTTAAAAACGTTGGTGGTCTTAATACAAAAGCAACTCAAACCGAAGATGGCAAATTAATTTATGCGTTCTTATCAGAATCAGTTAATGAAGCTAAAGATGAAGATTATTTGAAAACTCTTGCAAACAGCGATTATTTTGCAAAAGGTTACGAAACACTATTCGGTTTACAAAGTTCTATTAAAAGAATCTTGGGAGATAGAGAAATTAGTCCAGACGAAAGCGATGTATTGGATGCTATAAACTGGTTGAAAGATGGACTAGGTAATGGAGATCCTAGAAAAACATCGTTAGGTAAAAAATTACTTAAAATGAAATGGGTCACTGAATCAGAAGTTAATGAAGCTAAAGATCCTGTCTATAAAAAAGGTGATAAAGTTTTAATTCAACTAACTTTCAAAGGTGGTGTTGGTAAATTTGCTGATTCAATGTCTAAATCAAAAAACACTGAAGAAGCTCGTATTGTAAAGAGAATCAAGAATAAAATTACCGGTGGCTACAAATATGAACTATCAAATTACATTACGGTACATCCTTCAGAAATCGTTGGATTAGCTGAATCAGTTAATGAAAGATTAGATTTTAACAAAGTATTTAAGTCAGCAAAGCGTAAAGGTCTTCTTTTACATTATTATGGAAACACTCTTCCTGCAAAACAAATTAAAAAGTTTTTGAATGCTAATGAAAATCAAATTCTAATAATTGATCCTAACGATATTGATAAAAATAAAGACTTATTAGCTATTTACGAATACCTTGAGAAAAACTTTGTACAAACAAATTCTGTAGATCTAGGAGATCATGATTTATTTTTTGATTCAAATCTTATGGTATGTAATTATATTGAATATGGCTTAAATACTTATGCAGTGACTGATAACTCTAAATTGAACGAATCACTTAATGAAGCTAAAACTTATAGACTCTATATGAACTCTGATCCAGATGCACCAAACGAAATAGACTACGAAAGATACTTTGGAGATGGTACTAAAGCTGCAATGATTAAAAGTGCTAAGAAATTAGCAAAGGATGGAACAAACCAATATGGCGATCCTATTAAGATAACAGTAACCGCTGAAGATGATATTGATGATGTTGCTTGGACTAACGAATCAGTTAATGAAGGTAAATTAAAAAAGGGACAGACCGTTAAGTATATTGTTCCTGGTACTATGGATATGAAAACCGGAAAGATAACTGGTTTTGAATCTAGTCGCGACGAGGATTTTGCTATTATTGATAAGAAATATATTTCTTTAAGTAATATATCAGAATCAGTTAACGAAGGTAAATTTAAGTACAATCCAGACTCTGATGAAGTAAGAGACCTATTCGTAAAAATGTTTCCAGGAAAATCTGGATATGATGATTTAGATTCTAATATGTTTATTGATGATGAAAATAAAGAAGCTTGGGTACTAAATGTGGATGACACTCCAATATCACCTAAAGACAAAGCCAAATTTGTAGATGCTGTTATGAAACTTGGAAAGAAAAAGGGTTGGAAAATAAAACAATACGGTAATGATGCTATAGAAATTTACGAATCAGTTAATGAAGCTAGTGATCCATTAACATTACCTAACTCTAGCATAGTATCTATTAAAGGCAATGTTATTACAACCCAAGCAGGTAAAAAATATAAAATACTAACCACAAAGCCAAACTTAAAAAAGAAAGATTTATATGTTGATATGGACTTTATGAAAAGTTCTGGAGATCCAACTGATGGATATGTTGCGAAAATAGATCCAAATGATTCTTATGGAATGTCCACTGCAGGTCTAAAAAAAGTTGTATCAGTTAATGAAGCTTCAGATATACGCAAAGAATATGATTCTCTTAAAAAGGCCTCTGTAAGTTTTTTACGAAGTGAATGGAGTAGAAATCAAAAAGTTGGTAACCCAAAAGAGCTAGATAAAGCCGGACTAATTTCAGATTTACTTCGATGGAAATTTGGAAACAAAAAGGTGGCTGCTGAATTTGGATTAGATGAATCATGGATGTTACCTAGATTTGAAAATTTTGTTAACGAAAACGAAAATCGAGTTTATGGAATGTTTACTGATGATCAAGGAAAACCTGGAAAGTTAGATAAAGAATTACTTGATATTGCACTTAAAGGATTACCTGCTAAAATTACGAAGAATATAGATGCAGTAGAAGCTAATGGATATGGAGGAGAAAGTCACATTTCACCACCAACAGTTTCTAACAAAGGCCAATCAAGAGGTGAGATTGAATATAAAATGATTCACATCGGATTGCTTAAGCCTATGGGTAAAAATAAAATAATGGGTATTTCGTTAGGACTTAGAAAACGTACAAGCGGTCCTGGAACCGGATATTTATATATGAAAGTTGTACCGGATTGGAGACACACACTAGGTCCTGATGCTGAAGGTGCAATTGAATTTTGGGAGGATCCTGCTTCATTCTTGCAAAAATTGTATAACGAAAAATTCAAAAACTGGTTCTAATATGAAAGTAGTAAAAACATTTGATGAATTTGTAAATGAAGAATTCTTTTGGTCTAATCCAGTATCAACTAACGATACTAAAGACGAAACTTCATTAAAGCAAGCATATCCTGATGCAGAATCTGCAGATGATAACGATGCATGGAATCCCTCTATAATTAATAAGAATGCTGAAGAAGGACCCAACAAAGATGTTGCATTTATTTCACGTAAAGAAAAAACCAAAGGCAACTCTATAGATACCTTTAGTAATCGAACAAAAGAAGATAGGCCTGGTGGTGGATCTATATACGGACAAAGCGGCGTAGCAGAATCAACCGAGCTTGAGGTTGGTATTGAAGTTGAAATGGAACATACTGACAATCGAAAAGAAGCAGAGAAAATTGCAAAGGATCATATTTCCGAAGATCCTAAATATTATTCAAAACTATATAAAGCAGGTTTAATAGACGAACCAAAAGCTGAGAAACTAGCTAAAGAACTAGATGAAGGTGGTCTCGGTGATAATCAAGTTGCTGGACAGCGAGTTTATACACAAAATACTGACACATCAAAACAAGGATATCAAGATGCAATGTATTATGGAGATGACGAAATAGATGATCACGGTCCTGATTGCGATTGTGATATATGTATAGAAAAACAAGCTTGATGGTGATAGAGAACTTTTCTGACTTCATAAACGAGTCTTTAGATGATATTAAATATGGTAAAAAACGTGACCATAATCAAACCGAAATAGCCATAGATGAGCTTCCTTTGATTGATCCTCCTACTAATTCTTCTGATCAAACAAAAAGAGAAATTGAAGAAATAAAGGCAATGCCAAATGCCACTGAATTTGATATTTCTAACGACAAAAATTTCTCAGATACTTTTGCAAAATATCTTGTAGACAATAACGTTTCTATTACAGAAGATCAATTAAAACGTTATTCAAAAAGAATCAAAGATATTGTAGTTGCATTAAAGAATCATTATAATCGTCCTAGACCTGCACAAGTTGCAGCTCATCATGGAATAAACTTGAAGCCATATCCTTCAAAAAGTGCAAATACTGCAGCATATCCTTCTGGACATTCAGTACAACCATTCGCAATAGCAACCACGATTTCAAAAGAACATCCAGAATTAAAAGATGGTTTATTTGAATTAGCTGATCGTATAGCTAAAGGTCGAATGCGAATGAAAATTCATTATCGTTCTGATTATGAATATGGAAAACTTTTAGGCCAACAAATAGGAGATAGACTTTCTATTAACTGAAACTAAATTTCATATGATGCATATAACTATTAAAATACGCATTATATGAACAAACATTTAGAATTCGAAGATTTCGAACAAGCGTATATAGGAAATATCGTTTCAATAACCACCAAACCAGAATTTGAACTCAAATCAAGAATAGGTGATTGCTGGGAAAGAACAAGATACTCCTATGAAGTTTACAATATGAAATCTTATAAGTTTAGTACCGAAGATCTTGGTACGCTAGACTAC
>WLWE01002359.1_pt1 | contig 12298 bp, 32 predicted proteins | sample 6718301 | NCBI WGS metagenome assembly WLWE01 (sample SAMN12718691, study PRJNA515312) | sponge metagenome | isolation source: marine sponge | host: Mycale hentscheli | place: New Zealand: South Island, Marlborough, Capsize Point | collected 2003-05-01 | reverse complement strand
GAGATTTTCAAACAGTACAAAGAAGAAAATAATTTTACTTCGAATTATGAAGCCCTACGAAGTTTAGTAAATTACATTCCAAAATTTAATCAGGTCAATGATGGAAATTTAATTTTATCTGGAAACGTTTCAGAAGATAAGAAAAAACTTGATGAAATCCCACGTGATGATTTATCAAAGTTTTTGAATACTTTGGAAAACAAAAACAGAAAGGAAAAAAATACAATCAAAAGAACTGGAGCTTTCCATAATGAGAATTTTCGTGATGATATAACTTCTCTTTTGATGGGTGATGTTGATTTGTATGAAGTGAAGTATCATGTAGATTGGTGGTACAATGTCAATCAAATAAGTACGGCACTATCTAGAAAAGGGGTTTCTAGTGCATTAATTAACAAGTATGAAAAAGCTGATGTTGTTGAAAAACCAAAAGGAAAAAAGAGAAGTCAGTTATCTAAGCAAATATTCCACTAGCAAAAATCGGGAGAAATTTAGACTAATGACTAAAGCCCGATTTATGCTGATTAATGGAGAATTATCTCAGGAGAGTTTTGATATTTTTATGGAACACATGAAAACATGAGCTGTCCGCATAAGATTTTGATTAAAGTTGTTCCAGATTTGTATATGTGTGCTGAATGTGAGGAGGAATTTGATATCAATGATTTGTAAATTGTGCGGATTTTCGTGTCGTCAAATAGAGAATAGGCATAATTGGCAGTGTGGTCATTGTGCAAAGTGCCACTATTTGGGAAGGCGTTCAGCTTTTGGTCACAAAGGAAAAGTTTCAAAATTATAATATGCGTTGTAAATCGTGTCTAAAAACTCATAATCATAGCAACAAGGGAAAAACTTGGAAGGAATACCAGCTTTGTAAAACTTGTTTCAAAATTTATAACTTTCAAAAGGATCAAAGTAATCATGGTTAAGATAATTCCCAAAGAAAACAAAGGAAGAACTTGCAAACATTGCGGGGTTACTTTTGCTGATGAAATTGAAATGTTTCAAAGTTTAAGGTATGGACATTTTACGTGTCAGCCTTGTTTTCATAGACTGCAGGAGGATAAAATTCTTCCATGACACCAATGCAAAAACTGACAATAGAAATTCTAAATGACTGCATGGGAATAGTAGAAAAAAGAGTAAGTAATCCAGTTTACAAAAAAGTAATTGTTTCAATGGGCTATCCCTATGCAAAAAAGGAAATTATGAGAGCTAGTGATGAGGAACTGAAAAGGGATATGAATCTGATTTATAACAGATTGAAAAAACACTTTAAGAAAAAGGAATTGAAAAACGAAATTGAATTTTCTAATTCCATATCAGATATCAAAGTTCCAAAGTTTATTGAAAAACAAGTAGGGGAATATTTTTGAACATTAATTTCACAACTGATAAGGTAGATACGAAACTTTATGAAAAATCTATTTTGTCCTATGTTTACGACCATTATTTTTTTACCGACTATTACAAAATTCAGATTCAAAATGAATGGGAGGTAAATGTCAGGAAATTGGAGGATTTTAAATGGAACTTTTACGACAAGGAAATAAAAAATCTGTCAAAAAAGATTCCTCATGGTGTTACTGGGGATAAGGTAATTCAATGCTACATTACTGATGAAAACAATCGAATGTATTATTTGCAGAATCTTATGGTTATCTGTCATGAACTTTCACACATGATTTTGAAAATTTACTATCCTAATTTGAGAGGGGTTCTAAAGTATGACGACCTATGGGGTAAGGCAGGAGAGGAGAGAAATTATTTTTCTACTGAAATACATAATAGAGTTTACGAGGGGAAAACTCGAAAGTTTTCCACGTTTCATAACGGTACGGAATACCCGTTTTATGGCGTGGACATTGACGACATTACGAACCAACGAAACGTAAACAACGGATTATGACCTACTGCAGAAAAACAAGCAATACACATAGCAAAATTCACGTTTTCAGGATTTCTAATTGTGATGAAAATGGAAATGCTTTATGCTGTTTTTGTCGAATTGAATGGAAATACAGATAATTATTTTACGTCATAAATTTATTAATTATATCACACTAGCGAAATCATGTCAGAAGAAGATCGATTTTCAGAATTGTCAGATTCATTAAAAAAAGGTCTATCTGATGAATTTAGCACGTTAAAGGGTTCAATTAATGATATTGCAGATAAGATGAATTTGTCAGATAAGGAAAAAGATGGAATGGCAAACGTTTCAGAATTTGTGGAACATCTTAACTCATGCACCAATGACAACTGCGAAATTCACAAAGCCCAAAATACTCTAAACAATAATAATTACATGAAAGGATTTCTTTTAGGAGCTAAATTTGGTAAACAAAAAAGAGATTAAGAATCCTGCTAGAAAAGCAAAAAAAGTTGATAACAAGATTATAGAAAAAGTAAAAAAAGAATCACCAAAAATCCCTGCCGCACGACCTGAAACCAATGATACATTACAAAAAGTTGAGGAATCAATTACTTCCAAAGTTGTTGCAACACTAGCTCCAGAAATGAAAAATGCAATACAGTCAAAATTTGAAGAAATGCAACAAGTTTTCAAAAATGAACTGCAGGACATTAGAAAGCACATGGAAGCTCCTGCAGAACAAGAAGTTCCTGCAGCTGCAGCTCCTCAAGTTCCATTAAACGCTGATGGTTTGACAGTACCACAAGCTCAGGAAAAAGCAGGACTAGACAGCTTGTTGCCTATTATTCAGATGTTGGGATTAGGAAATAATCAAAATCAAGGAGGAGGATTAAACAATATGTTCATGGAGGCTATTATGAGAAAATCACTAGCTGATATTACTAGAGGGGATATGATGAACGAAGTAATGGCTAAGACAATGTATAAGAAAATGTTAGGCGAAGATATGCCTAGCTCCATAACTGAAACTACTGATAGTTTGATGAATCCGCTACGAAAGTATGGCGAAAATGCCAAAAAATCTTAATAAATACTTGAATGATTATTGAAAGTTATGAAATGTGTAAAATCTTCTAATCATTATTTCAAACAAGATACTTCTTACAAAAAAGCAGAAATTAAAAAATATCTTGACAATGCAGTTAAGGATTATGACAAAGAAGAATTAGATAGATTAATTGAAGATGGAGAATTACATAATGAAATTTTCAATACTGGATATTATGTTTCATATAATGATGAAGCTGAAGATTGGTTAGGAAATAGAGTATTTGATGTTATTAGAACTGTAAAAGAATATGAAGAAGATAATTTTGGAGAAGTTAATACCGATATTACTGATCCTACAAAATTAGTGAATATGTATGTCTATATTGTTGGAGAAGAATTAATTGGAGAAAATCCAAAGTATAGGAATTACTAAAATTGAAATGTTTTGAACAAAGTAGTTTTACAAAAACTCAATTAGCGATAATAAAAGAATTAGTTTTCAATAGTCCGAATAATATAGTTTCTAAAATAAAAAGAGATTATTATCAAGAGTATAGTAAATTAATTACTAAACTTCGTAAAATTCCTGAACTGGAGGAAAGATATTAAAAATGAAATGTTTTGAACAAAAACAAGAATTAGTTGATGAAATTTCTAATAAAGTTACTACAATGTCAACTGATGATTTAAAGCAAATTTTAGAATTAGTTGATGAATTGCAAGAAGAACAAACTAAACAAATGATTGCAAGATTAAAGGCGAAAAAAAAATGAAATGTTTTGAATCCCCTAGCGGAATGAAAGATCCTATGGTATGGCACAAAAGACAAAGTATTAGGGATTTCATAAAACAAAAACCAATGTTTTCTCAACTCATGCAACAATCAAAGAACTGCATGATGGCACACCCTGAATTAAAAAATAATGTAAAAGGAGCTATACAATGCGAAACAATACACCCGCAAACTTTGAGTAATTTTTCAAATTTTACATTTCATACGCACCCGCACAACATTCCATACCCTAGTGAAACTGACAAGAAAACTACAAGAGAACTGAACAAAAAATATCTGTTAATTGGAGTAGTGCCACAAAACAAAACTTATGTTTTTTCAGATACGGATAACTTTGAAAAAGCAATAGCAACTATTTAGAAATGTCTTGGGAAAGAGCAGATGTTCACACTTGTGCAGATGGTCGAATTTGTCGAGGTCATAAGGTCACAACTAGATATTATACTGATCCCATCTATGGAAATTGTTTAGAGCATAGATGTGAAAGATGTAAACAAAGCTGTGATATGATTAGAATAGAAAATCAAAATTGGCGTGATAAAACGGGTATGGAAAGTGCTAGCTGTTTTAAAAAAGAGGAAAAAATTGAACCTGAATGGCGTGATCCTAAAACAGGAAAAACTTTGAAGGAAATGAAAGCTGAGGGGGATAAGGAATTAAAAGAATCAAAAAAGAAATTTGCAAAAAAATTAAGAGAACAAAATATAGAATTAGTTCAAAAATTAATCAATAATGGATTTACAAAAGCAGAAATTAAAACCATAATGATGTCAGGAATAAAAAAAGAGTAATTTTTCTATTAAATAGTAGTCATATCATTAAAAATTAATGAATACTTTAGACAACGAGTCTTTTGCACAATCATTGACAACTGAAATGTTTGAAATGAGAAAAAAAAGACGTAGAAAAGCAAAGAGAAGATGTTAAATGGAATCTTCCGAGCTTGAAAAACAAGTTAATGACTTGTTAAATACAAAATTCGAACAACCTGAATTTGAACAAATCTTACCTAAAGGAATTTTAGGAAAAGACATGTTAATCGGTTCTGCAGGAACTGCATTATCTGTTCAAATGGGAAATATTGTCGGTAAGTTTTTGCCTTTAGGTCAATTACCTAGCGGTACAAGTTCAATCCTTGCAGGAATCCTATTGCAAAAAGTAGGAGGAAAATCAGGAAACTTGAAAAAACTTTCAGAAGGTATTATTCAAGGTGGTATTGCAACTGCAATGACTCCGTTCGTTAGCGGATTAGTTCCTGCTCAATTCCAACAAGTTGAAAAACATGTTGAAGCTGAACAAGAAACAATAAATCCAACAATGCAGGGGGTAATGTGGTAAAATGTCCGCAAATAATTCAGGAATCGTATTAACTTGTAGTGCAGCTTTTGCAGCTAACGCACCTGTGGCAACCGTCATAAGTGGTACAATGCAAACTAGTCCTACAGTTACAGCAGTTACAGAACTTCAAGTTCCTTTGACAGAAAATTGGATTGCAACAGATATGTATATCCTAGCTGCCGCAGGAGCTGGAACACCTACCGTAATTAACCCAGTAGTTAGTTTAGATAAAAATAGAGGTCGTCAATTAGTACAAACTCCTCCGCTTTCATCTATGTTGATTACAAACAATACTAGACCAAGATTTAGCCCTCAACCAATTGGATTTGAAGGCGGTTCTATAATCAGAACTTTCGCAACTAGTACCGTTGTTAATGCAGGTGCAATTTCAACTGCAACATACTTTATCGCAATTTCTATCGTATAGATAGAAATTCGATTCTTTATTTTTTTAATAAATAGTACAAAGTTATTTTAAAATTATGTCTTTATGGGATTTAGCTTTAACAAAAGGTCAAGGAGAAAACTTTGACGATATGACTTTAGCAAGATTAGAAAAACAAGAAGGACAATTTAACAAACTAAATTATCCGTTATTGTCGTTTATTCCCTTAGCAATTATTGCTTATTTGGTGTTAAAAAAATGAGTATTGTAGATGATACTAGAAAATCACTTTATGCAATTTTGGCACAAAGACTAACAAATGGGAATGAATCTTTTCAAGTTGCCACAAAATCAGGCTGTAGAGATTCAAGAGGAAGAGCTGAAACAGTTGCTAGAAATTTTCAAACATGGGCTGATAAAGAAGCTAACACATTGACAAATGTTAAAGGAAATATTATTGAAATTGACGATTCTATTTTACAAGGTTTTCCTGCAGGAAGACCGTCAAGATGTGCAGCTTTAGATAACATTAGAATAATGCTCGACAAAGATGGATATCAAACAAATGATCCTGCAAAAAATGTTGTACGTTCAACTGATGGAAATGTTACACATGATTGGACACGAAGTTATTGGTTCAAAGGAAAAAAAAGAGATTACTACATTTACAAACAAAAAATTGATGATTATCTTAAAACTTTACAAGATTCTATGATACTTGATGTGCCAAAATCTTCTATTGTTGCAACAAGCAGTTTAATTCCATTAGCAATTATTGCATTTTTATTATTATATAGTAGAGGGGGTAAAAAATAATCATGGCAGCTCCTCAACGATTAACCACCGACCAATTAAGAGCTATGATAAACAAAGGAGCTAGTCGTGACGAGCTTCCTGCTAGTGGTTCAACCGTATCAAGTACGCAAAGCTCCGCTAATGCAGCTTATTTAGCACAAATTAAAAGAATACAACAAACAGCAGCTTTTAGAGCAAACCAACAACAAACAGAACGACAAAAACAAGAAGATATTACTAAACAAAATTCAATCAGCGTTACAAACAATTCTAAAGTAATGCCTGACTTTATGGCACAAAGTGAACAATGGAATAGAAATAGTGTAAATTTACCTAGTGCATTATATCCAAATCAAGATGTTATTACAAACGGTCAAGGTCAAAATTCTACAATGAGATACGGAATTAACACAAATGCAAATTTTAACAATGCTACAGCTATGAATGATTTTGTAGCTGCTAATCCAACTTTAGATGTTAATGCAGGATATAATCCTCAGCCATATTTCAATTATGGTCTATCCTCAGCTCCTGCAGCTAATGACGTTCAAACCGATACTTTGGGAGGGGATATCCAACATATTGAAACCGACTCAAACACTAATGTTGAATATGAATCTCAATTAAAAAATCAAAGTACATCTAATGTGAACTGGGCTGAAACTGGGAGCTTAACTAGTGTAGGTCTTGCAGCTGCAGCTCTAGGTGGTGCGTTATACTTGGGAGCTAAAAATTGATGTTACCAATAACGGTTCAATGGGAAACTGCAAAAGCTGCACCAGCTCCAGTATTTGGACTAAACACAAAACAAAGTTACAGCCCTCAGCCTTTAGACAATGTTTTGGATCAAGGAGGATTTGATAACATTAATCCAAATGTATTTAGGGGAAAAAGAACAATGGGAAAATTAAATTATCAGCAATATTCAAAATCTAACAAAATGTTTTCAATGCCTTACCATGCAGAAAAAAATAACAATGCATGGGAATCAAATGTTAATTGGGCAGGACAATACTAAAATGAAGTATCAAGGATATGAGGTTAATTTCTCACACCCAACTATACCAAAAGGCTATCACAAAATGCCTGATGGTACAATTATGAAGGATAGTGACCATGTTAATTTTGCACAGCCAAGTGCAGCTGAATACAATGCAGCTAACATTTCAAGAATAGACAAATCCCTTTATCAATATCCTCAACAAATTGGTTTATCTTCTGAAAAATCTGATAGTGATATTTGGAAATGGTTAGGAACTTATGTTACTGGAAATTCAGGTTCAAACTCTCAAGGTTCATGGGGAAATAATCCTAATGCACTAATGCCATTGTCAAAAAGAAACGAATCAAACATAACAAGATTAGATGAAAAAAATACTATGCAAGATGAAAGTATTGTAAACAATCAACGACAAATTCAAGAAGTTAATTCAAGATTATCAGCTCAACTTACTCAAGCTGGTCAAGATGTTACTGCAGTAGGAGAATCAGTTAGTGACGTTTCTGCAGCTACTGCAGGAGCTGGTCTATCAGGTCTATTAGGTGGAATTGGTATAGGTTCTATTGCAATTCTAGGTCTAGGAGCTTATCTATTAACACGAGGTAAAATTTAAAATGAAATTTGTAGGAATGTGGAACTTTGGAGGAGGAGGAACTGAGGAAGTTTTAGGTGTTGCAAATGAAAATCTTCCGTCACATACTGAACAAATCGGTTACAATGAAAAAGTATTGTTTAGTGGAGAATTTACAAATTTATCAAGGACTTTAGTTCATATTACATTACATGGTTTTGGTTCAGCTCAAAATTTTCATAGACATGACTTGAGAGCATACGAATCATTCAAGGTTCAAAACGTTCCATTGTCTTCAATGTCAGTTTATGTTAATGCAGGAGAAACTATCGGATTTCATGGAATGGGTACTCTAGTAGAAGCCGAAGACGAAGACGAATACGCAATATTGTTAGCAAAATCTTCAATGAATGAAGCTTTGCCAAATTCTCCTCAATTTGATACTGATGATTATGCAAGAGTTACAATAGCAGCTGCAACAACAGCTGACCTTTTTGCTAGTGGAGCTGATGATGATTTCGCACTATACAAATTAACAATTTCTGCAGCTGCCGCTCAAGTAGTTGATGTGTTTTGGACAGATTCCGCTAATGCAAATGTGGAATTTATTGGAAAAATTTCTTTTGCTGATGAGGGTACATGGGTTTATGATTTTGATCCTGCTTTCTTGAGAAATCCAAATAGACAAGGAGGAAAATTAAGATATACAACAACTACTGCAGCTAGTACAACTTTTGATGTTATTGGACACGAAGTCCATGCAGGACAGTAAATCATGCAGGAATTTATCTTAGGAATTTCACTAGTTGGATTTTCAACAATGTTATCCGTAATGATTTTTAATTCTAGAAAAAATGATACTTTGATTAGAAACCTTTGCGAACGTATCGCAAAACTAGAGGGAATGTTAGAGGAGAGATTAAAATGAGTGGCGGTATGATAGGAGGAGGAGGAAGTAATCCACCAACTACAACCAAAGGAGATATTTCAGGATTTGATACAACTTATGCAAGAGTTCCAGTCGGAGCTGATGGAACTGTATTAACTGCAGATTCTACTACAGCTTTAGGTATTGGATATGCAGCTGCAGCTGGTGGAGCTGAAATATGGGAAATGATAGTTTATGGATAAATCTAATAAATATAACAATGAGGAAAATAAATTATGAAAATTAATGGTTTAATGAATGATGATGAAATTAGATGGAAAAAAATGAGTTGTAAATGTAATCATGATTCAGTAGAAACGGAATTTCCTATTGCTGAATGTCTTCATTGCCAATTCCAAAGACAAGAAGACAGCTTACCCAAACAGGACTTTACAACCAAGGAACCTGATTTTGATGATGATGGAAAAGTTAGCGGAAATCATGACAAAGTAGTTAATGAAATTACTATAGTAAGAGGGGATAAATATCAAGAAATTATTGGGTGGAAATTCTAAATGGCAGTAGGGGATATAATTAGTGACGCAACAATTAAAAATTCTTATGTTAATTTTCAACCTGCAGCTGGGGTTGAAGTAATTTTAACTTCTGTTTTTGGTAATTCTGATGGTGTTGTTTCAATTCAAAATGGTGTATTAACAGGATATTCTCAATTTGTTACAGGATCTAAAAATTTTAATTCAGGATTTAATGTTAAAATTGGTGTGACAAATAGCGTTTTTGTCGGTATTTATTCGACAGGTGATGATGGTGGTTATACAGGAATACAAATCAAATAATCTAATAAATATCAGCTAAAACCCCCTCCTTTTATGACAAACATACTAAGCAAAGCTAAAGTGTCAAACGTAATTGCAGGATCAACAATCTTGTTTACCGTTTACGCTGTAGTCTTTCAAGTGGTTAGTGTCGATAGCTTGTTAGTTCTATCAACCGTTTCAGGTTTTGCAGCTAAACATCTATTTGATTCTAAAAATGCAGAATAATCATGAGCTGTCCACATAACGTTAAACACAGAAATCCAAACCACAAACACTATTCATGTAATTTCTGTAATTTTATTTTTTGTAATCCTCTAGCGTTAGCTCAACATGCCATAAAGAGGCATGATGGAAAAATCCATTTTCCCGTTTTAGGTTAAAACTATATTAGTACAAAGTGCCAAAAGTAGTTAATGCCTACAACAACAATCAAAGTTGAAAACTCTACACTAGAGAGTTTTAGACAGAAACGAATAGAATATCAAGCAAAAAGAAAAGTTGTCATTAAAAATGATGATGAATATTTGCGTATTCTATTGGAGAAAAAACAATGAAAACAAAACAAACAGATTTGAACGACATTGTTGGAAAACAACAAGATTCCGAGAGTGAGGGTTCAATACAAGAAGTATTTGGATTTGACACAGAAATCCAAATAGTAGATGGAACAGTTCAAGAGGGTAAATATGGCAAATATGCCTTAATTACAGTTCTTGACAATGGAAAACCTAGAAAGGTTCACAGCTCATCAAACCCAATAGTTGATACTATTGAGAGCTGCATATCTTCAAATGCTTTCAATGGAACTGATACAGTTTCATGCAAGGTCAAAAAATCCGTTTCATCAAATGACAGAACATTTTATTCATTAGTAGGATTAAAGGAATAATCCAACAATGTCTAAAGTATTCTTCAAACCCTTTTCTTTTTTATTAATCGAGGTAAACCATGTTTGATTATAAAGATGGAATTATGACAGAAAATGATGATGAAAAAATTCCAAGATTAAGATGTGGTAACTGTAAAGCTATAGATTCAATGAACAAACCTTATGGTAAAATGTGTAAATGTTATTGTAAAGATAAAAATTGTAAAGGTGCAAAAAAATTAAAATGTGAATTTTGTAATTACAAATATAGTGAGGAATATTAATTATGTTTAAACAACAAAAACAAATTATTGCAAATTACGTTTCAAAGAATCCTAATCAATCAGCTAAACAAGTTTCTACAGAACTAGGATTAAATTATAATTCTGTTAGAGGTCGAATTTCTGAATTAAAAAAATCCAAAATCTTAGCAGTTAATGATAATTCTGAATACACTTTTGTTGGTTCTTGGTGGAAAAAAATTTTAAAAACTGGAACAACTAAAAATGCAGTAGTAGGAGGAAATGAATCCGTATGGGCTTACACTTTTGAAGCAGGAGCTAATGAACAACCTGATAGATATGAATTTTTAAAAAGAAAAATAATTAAGGAATTTGGCGTTACCGTTCCAAGAGGAGGATATGATTTTGAAGAAGTAAACGATATTCAAGTGGAAGCTACTGCAACTTATCCGCTTTATGAAATTGGAGCTGGTGTATCTCTTGATTAAATTAGACTGGGATAACATATCATACTATCCTTGCATGAATAGAATCAATGAAATCAAAAAGCACAAAGTCGTTAAGTCAATTCAAATATTTCAATCCCCAAAAGGAGAGGGATATCACATTTACATTAAAGAAAATTATCCATTGACCTTTGAGGAAAAAATCCATTTTAGAAGAATCTGGAAAGATGATCCTAAGCGAATTATCATAGACCTGATGAAGATAGGAAAAGAGCCTACTGATGTTATGTTTAAGTACAAAATTCAAAAAGGAATCAAGTATTCTGAAACTTTTATTGAGGAAATTATCAACTAATGTTTACACTAGATTCAAATACAAAGTATTCTGAGTATTCTTTAATGACAGAAAAACAATTTCTCATAATTGTCGAGATTCTTTTAAAGAAAATCGAGAATTTAGAAAACGAAATTACGGAGCTATTAAATTGAGTTCTCAAGATTACTTGGGTACTTGGATTAATGGTTCTAGGTTTTCCGTAGGAACTGCAAAGTTTGCAGGACAAACAAGAAAAAGAAAACTTCTAGATGGTAGTATCATGGAAGTTACCTACGGTTACAACGTAATAGGCAAAACTGGATTAGTTGCAACTGTTTCAGAAATTATCAAAAAAGATAGAGTATCTGATACAGAAAAATTAGATGCAAATTGGCAACACGACATTGTTACCCATCTATTAGATACTGCATACTATGAAAACCAATGGCATGAGGATTCTCATGTCTAGCTTTCTTTTTTCTATTTGCACAAACTGCGGAAAATATTATTTGTATCACAGCACATACCAATTAAAAAACTGCAATTACAATTTAAAATCAAATTTAAAATTAAAAAAAGGAACTTTAGATGATTACTTATGAATTGTATTTATTGTAAAAAAAAACATGAGATAACTTTCTTAGCTTCTAAGAATTGGTCTAAGTGTCCTCATTGTGGATTCGATTTAAAATGGTTAAAGGAATTACTTCAATGACTTGCAAGTGCCAAACTTTTAGAATTACAAATTGCGACCATTGTGGTTTTCCACGTTACGGATATAACAAATGGGATTATTATCAATTAGCTTGTGAATATTATATTGCAAGTGATTTAACATTAGGAGAAATTGCAATTAAATTTAATTTAAAATATCAAAGCCTTTCAAAACATTGGTTATTTGTAAAAAAATA
>WLWE01002357.1_pt1 | contig 12307 bp, 8 predicted proteins | sample 6718301 | NCBI WGS metagenome assembly WLWE01 (sample SAMN12718691, study PRJNA515312) | sponge metagenome | isolation source: marine sponge | host: Mycale hentscheli | place: New Zealand: South Island, Marlborough, Capsize Point | collected 2003-05-01 | reverse complement strand
CTCATACACACCCAAACCAACTTTCGCTTTTATATTACATAAATCTAGATTGGAAACCAGAATGGGCTGGAGAAACTTTATTTTATAATGAAGCGATAGATGAAATTGAATTTACCTCTATATATAAGCCTAATAGAATTATATTATTCGAAGGAGAGATACCTCATTCCCTACGGTGTCAATCTGTTGCAGCACCTGAATATAGATTTAGTCTAGCAATGTTCTTTAATAAGTAGTAATTACTTGGTTTAGATAGTTAATATGGTAAAATAAGAGCATTGTGTTGGGAGTAAATATATGTTATCAATATTACAACATCTAGTACCTATCGCTTTGGGTTTTTTTGCTAAACTTGTAGCTATTAAATCTCAACAAGCGCACGATCAAAATCAACTAATGTTAAAAGCATTAGCAGCAAAGTCAGGCGAAATTCAAAAAGCTAGAGAACAGTCTAATAAAGAGTCACCTATGGCGGCTTGGAATAGACGAATTTTAATGTTTGTTATTTTAGCGCTAGTTGCTATTTATCCTCTAGCTGGAATATTTGGAGTTGATACAGTTATAGAAGTAGTTGAAAAGCCAACATCTTTTCTTTTTGGGTTATTTGAAATTGGTGGGACTACTAAATTTGAAACAATTAAAGGACTTTATAAGTTCGATGAAATATTTGCGTGGGCCACAATGATAGTTGAGTTTTATTTTGGGGGCCAATTAGCTAAAGGTAGGTAATATGGCGTTACGAAAACTTGTATTTAAACCCGGAATTAACCGGGACCAAACTAATTATTCTGCTGAAGGTGGATGGTATTCGGGCGATAAAATTAGATTTAGACAAGGTTTTCCTGAAAAAATTGGGGGTTGGAACCCTATAAATTTTACTCCTTTCATAGGCACTGCATCTAGCTTAATTTCTTATGGCACATCTGATGACCAACAAATTATTGGTATTGGTACTAATGATAAGATGTACGTGCTTACTGGGACTACTTTAGTAGACACTACTCCTATCCGAGCTACATTTACTTCTACTACCACTCCTTCCACAGATAATATGTTTGCTTCAGTTGATGGAAGTAATGTTCTTACTATTAGCCTTACTAGTGGAGCTAACGAAGGTGACTATGTTACCTTTAGTGGAGCAGTTGCAATAGGGGGCATTCCTGCTGTTGATATAAATAAAGAATTTAAAATATTTAATGTAGAATCTACTAACTTTCAAATTACAGTAGAAACTACTGCCACTTCTAGTGTTGGTGCTGGAGGGGGTACAGGAATTACCGCTGCTTTTCAAGTAAGTGTTGGGTTTGCAGAGGTTACTTATGGGTATGGTTGGGGTACTGATACTTGGGGTAGAGACACTTGGGGTTCTGGTGGTAGCCTTCCTATTGCTATTCCGGCTCGTGTAATATATCAAGACAATTTTAACAATGACATTGTTTTTAATATTAAGAATGCAAATATTTATTATTGGGAATATGATGCGGGATTAACTAATAGAGGCGTTCTTTTAAGTAGTTTAATTAATGCTAGAGCAGTACCTAATAAAGCATGTAAAACTATGTTTGCACCGAGTGGGCATTTACTTTGTTTAGGAGCTCAAGAATATAATAGAGTTTTAGCCGCAGGTGCTAGTATTAGTAGTATTGCTCAAACTGGAACAACGGCAACTGTTACTACTGGCAGTGCTCACGGGTTAGTTGTAGGAGACTGGGTAACTTTTAGCAGTCAAGCTCCTGCAGTATATCAAGGCGAGTTCCAAGTGCGTACGGTTCCAACAACAACTCAATTTACTTATGTTTTACCTTATGACCCAGGAAGTGGCGCTACTACAACAGGTACTTATCAAAAAATAGATTATAATACTGGAGCTTATGATGGACTTCTTATTAGATGGGCTAATGTTAACCCCGATATAGGTCCTCAACCTGAAGAATGGAAACCAGAAATTACTAACTCTGCAGGATTTTTACGAGTTAAACAAGGCTCAAGTATTGTTACTGGATTTATAACGCGGCAAGAAGTTTTAGTATTTACAGACATTGCGTTAACTACACTTCAATTTACTGGTACAGACGAAGTATTTGCACAAAACGAAATATCTACTTCTATAAATATTATAGGTTCTAAAGTTGTAGCAGAAGCAAACAATATTGTATTCTGGATGGGCAACGATAAATTTTTTGCCTATGACGGTAGAGTTAACACATTACCTTGCACATTAAAACAATATGTTTTTGAGGATATGAACAAAACACAAGGTGAAGACTTTCGTTCAGGAATTAATAGTGAATTTAATGAAGTTATATGGTTTTATGTATCAGCAGCGGCAACTACCATTGATAGGTATGTTATATATAACTACGAAGAAAACATTTGGTATTATGGACAATTAAACAGAACTACGTGGGTTGATTCAGGCACAATACCTTTTCCATTAGCTACAAGTAATGGTTATGTGTATAGACATGAAGATGGTAATAATGATGGGCAGCCAGCAGGTGCAGCTCCATTAGCCATTGATTCTTTTATACAATCTGCTGATATGGGTATTGATGATGGAGATTTTTTTGTACTAACTAAAAGAGTTATACCTGATGTAAATTTCACTAACTCTGAAACAGTCGATCGTGTAACTGGAGTAGCTTTAACACCCGAAGTGCAGGTAACAGTAGGAGTACGAAACTTTCCTGGTGCATCTTTATCTACTAGTGATGTAGGAGGAAATACGTTAACAAGAGATGTAATTACTACGGCAACTATTGATCAATATACCAATCAAGTATTTGTAAGAGCAAGGGGTAGACAAATGGCATTTAAAATAGCTTCAGAAGATGTAGGTGTGCAATGGCAGTTAGGCATGGCACGAGTAGATTATAAACCAGACGGGAGAAGAGGGTAATGGCTAATATAACTTCAACTAAAGCTCCTAATTTATCACCACCTCAAACAGAATATGATGCTGACCAAGCAGTTTTAACTTCTAATCAACTTAGATTATACTTTAATCAAATAGATGCTAATAATAATGCAGTCAAAGAATCAATTGAAGCTGTATCAACATTACATTGGTTAGGAGATAATTAATGGCTTTTCAAACAGTTACACCAATAAGACTTGCTCAAGCTAGTATGACCACTAACTACCTAGCTATTTACACTTGCCCTACAGATGCAAGAACTTATATGAAAGATATTATGGTTTGTAATGGAACTGAAGGTGCTGGTACTATTAATATAAATATTGTGCCTGATACTCAAGCTGTAGGAACTAATAATGCAATATATTTTAATTATCCTTTAGCGGCTCATACTACTTTTCAATGGAAAGGCACGCAGATACTAAACGAAGGAGACACTGTGCAAGTCAAAACTTCTTTGCTAGAAAAAACTTTTACAACTACCGCAACTGATAATTGTTTTACTACAAATACTTCAAGCGGAACAGAAAGTAATGTTCAAGTAACTATAGCAAATCATGGAGCTGTTACAGGCGATGGAGTTGGATTTACAGGAGCCGTTGCTGTAGGAGGCATTACTGCTCCACAGCTTAACACATCATTTACAGTAACTCGTGTGGATGATGATAATTTTATAATAACTACGGCAGGGACAGCAACATCTGTTGTAACAGGAGGAGGCACTGGAATTACTGCGTTATTTTCATATGCACCCTTACCTACAATTACTATATCCGGCGGAGAAGCCACATAAAACGGTTTATATATGGGCACATACATGATATTATTAGGGAATAAATAAGATGAGTTATATAGATGACCACATAGAATATTTAGGAGTGCATGAAGGAACTAAAGGTGCTTCAGAACGAGTAGAAGATTCGTCAAAGTCTGCAGCTCCTTACGGGCTAGACAATCCCCCTATTCCTAGAAAAGAAAAAGAAACAGATAAAGCATACGCAAAAAGAGTTTTACAGTATTTTGAAAAAGAAGCAATAAATACTTTAGGAGATGCTTATAGTAATGCTCCAATTGGAGTTAAACGAGCCGTTTTAGATAGCTATTATAATTCAGGACGTTTATATCCAGGACAGGTTGCTAGTTTAAAAGGTTCAGACTATAAAGGATTTGCTAAAAACACTCTAGATATTGTTTCCGCTAATGATCCTAAAACTAACAGCGGAGGCATATTAAAAGGATTAGCTAATCGTAAAGCTGCAACTTATAATTTAATGGCTGGAGATGAAACAGGACTACCTCCAATAACTGGAGGTGAGTTAATAAATGTAGATGGAAATGCAAAGTTAATTTATAACACGGGTAAAGATCCGTATACCTTTAATTTTCAAAAACCTTTGCATAGTGGAAGCACACCGGGAGCTTTAAATGTAAAAACTGTGCAACCGCAAGAAGTTGTAAAACAAATCCCTGCAGGAGGGATACAACAGTTAGAACAACAAATGTTTAAGCCTTATAATTTTGGGTTTAGAAAAGGCGGAAAGGTGTACACAGACACAATTAATGTATCGCCTGATTACCGCATACCTAATTTATTGCAGGAAAGAGCAAGACGTAGCATGATGCATGGTAACTATCAAGATCGAATGGAAGACTATGCATACGCAAGAGAACAAGCTCGACGACCTTACGTTAACCGTTACCCGGTTGATAGTAGAGGAAGAGGAGCATATAGCACTGCAGCACCGATGAGAAATCAAGCCGCTCGTATGATGGGATTTGCCAAAGGCGGATTAATAAATACACAAGGACCAAGACCGATGAATAACTTAAAAACTCAAGCTCAAGGATTAGCAGCATTAGGTAGAGGAGGAGACTCCACGCTAGTGCATATGCAACCGGAAGAAGTAGCAGGACTACAACAACTTGCTCAAGCTAATGGTACCTCACTTACTATTAATCCAGCAACGGGGATGCCCGAAGCATTTAGTCTTGGTAATATGTTTAAAGCAGCGTTACCTATAGCAGCGGGATACATTACTGGAGGTGCTGCTACACCCTTTTTTGGTTCGGGTGCTATAGGTAGTATGTTATCTAAACCACTTGTAGCAGGAGCATTAACAGGAGCAACAGTTGCAGGAGCTACAGGTGATGACCCAATTATGGGCGCAGTGACAGGCGGTTTTGGTGGTGTGTCAGGGGCTGGGTTACAATCGGCGATGACTGGAGTACCGGAAGCTATGCGAGCCACTGGAGCCGCTACAAGTGATATGGGACAACAGCTGGCAGCTCAAAATGCATACACTGGGTCTTTAGGTGGCATGCAAGCAAATCCAACTGCTATAGGAACGGGACAAGCCTCAACTAGTATGATGACTCCTCAAGCTTCTATGAATCCATTCCAAGCTGATGGTCTTTCAGGCACAAGTGCTATGGGTAGAGGCTACGATCAACTAGCATTAAATACAGGCTCATATGACTTTGAAAAACAAGTAGACCCCGTAACTAAAATGGTTACAGGAGAAAAACAAGTATTTACACCAGGAGGACCTTTACAAGTAGCAAATAGAATCGGCGGTCCAGCAGCAAGTTTAGCATTAGGTGGTCTAGAAGAAAGTGACTTCTACGAAGACGTAGATTTTAGTGACCCAAGAGATAAATATAACCCTAACAGTAAACTAAATTTAAATCGAGATACAGGCATTGCAGCAGCATTGCAAAAAGACACAGGCCTAAGACTATACGCTGAAGGCGGAGAAGTTGGTGGAGGCGTGACTGGCGCAGGACTAGCTCCCGGCACTCCCGTTGCAGGAGCTATGATGGGTGGAGGTATGGGCGGAAGCATGGCAGAAAGTGCTAGTGAAACAATAAGCGGCCCAGGAGGCACTGAAACTTTTTCAAGTATGGTAGCAAGCGGCATGCACCCAGCTAATGCAGCAGCGATGTTAGGTATGGACCCTTCTCCTTATTTAGATACAGGACCGGGCATGACGTTTACGGGCTCTAGTGCAGCTCCAACTCCAAGCGCACCCGCTTCGACCCCGGCTTTTACTCCCCCTCCTATGGGAGCTTCAGGACCTTCTAGTGCTCCTCGTGCCCCTAGCGCTCCTAGCGCTTCTCGACCTCCAGTTATAGGAAGAGATGTAGGATTAGATCCTAGTCGTTATGGATATAGAGGCGTGGGAGAAGTTGGAGGAATGCCTAGCCCAGTAGGCCCTGGCATAACAAAAAGTAGATTTGAAGAAATGATCCGTAAAGGATACAAGCAAGGTGGTTATTTAAATACTGGAGGCACTATAGGAGACGGTATGTCTGATGATATACAAGCTACTATTAATAATAATCAACCTGCGGCTTTATCCGACGGAGAGTTTGTAGTACCAGCTGACGTAGTTAGCCATCTAGGTAATGGCTCATCGGATGCAGGTGCTAAACGCCTGTATGATATGATGGATAAAGTAAGAAAAGCACGTACTGGTACAACAAAACAAGGGCGGGAAATAAACCCGGAAAAGATGATGCCTAAATGATAACCGTACAAAGAGTAAACCCTGATAAAGTTTATGAAGTATGGAGTGAAGTAAAAGATTTTTTAGAAGCTTCGATTGAAACAAATACTGGTGATTGTACACTAGATCAATTAAAGCTCCTTCTCACACAAGGATTACAACACTTACTTGTGGGAATGCAAGAAGATAAAATAGTAGGGGCAATGGCAGTTGAATTTGTTAATTACCCTAATGAAAGAGTCATGTTTATTACCGCATTAGGTGGTAAACAAGTAGTAAGTAAAGAAGTATTTAGTCAGGTAGAAGATTGGGCAAGAGCTCAAGGCGCTACAAAATCAGCTGCTTGGGCTAAAGAAAGTCAAGCAAGGCTATATACACAGAAAGCGGGATTTAATACAATGAGATTTGTTATGGAGAAAAAATTATGAGTGGCGGCGGAGGCGGAAGTACAACTTCTACAGGAACTACCTATTCATCTAACTTGCCTGAGTATGCAAAGCCATACTACGAAGAGTTATTAAAACAAACAGGTAAACAAGTCTATGAAACGGCTCCTGATGGCACGGTTACCGGTGTACAAGGATATACTCCTTACACAGGTGATAGACTCGCAGGTTTTACTGACCAACAAAAAAGACTTCAAACGCAAGTAGCAGGGCTTGATCCTACAGCAGCTGGATATACACGAGGTGCTGATACCGTAGGTACCGCAGTGGGTGCAGGCTTAGGAACTGGAGTTTCTGAATTAGCTGAAGCAGCCGCGTTTACTCCCGGTTCAGTAGAATCATTATCTATGCGTACACCGGCTGAATTTGATGCAGCGGCAGCGGCTAAATACATGGACCCTTATCAAGCGGCAGTTACCGATGTACAAAAAACACAAGCACGTAAAGATGCAGCTATTGCTAAAGCGGGTAGAGGTATGGGTTCTATAGGAAGAGGAACTTTTGGAGGTGGTAGACAAGCTTTAGTAGAAGGGCAAGCTGACGCAGATTTAGCAGCTCTTTTAACTCAAATACAGGCTACAGGAGATCAAGAGGCATTTAGATTTGCAGCCGATCGATTTGATAAAGATTTAGCAGCTGACATGGCAGCTGAAGGCAAAACACTTGATACAGAAGTAGCAAGAAGACAACTTCAACAGCAAGGGGATCAGTTTGGTGCTGGGCTATCTAAAGATTTAGGATTAGCTGGACTACAAGCAGGGCTTGAAGGTGGTAAGACACAAGCTGCAATAGCAGGCGATCAACGACTAACCGAACTAAAAACACTGTTAGCTCAAAGTACTGATGCTGAAGAACAACAAAAACTTAATCAAGAAATACTTAGTCTTGAGTATCAACAGTTTATGGAAGAAGAAAACTTCGAGAAGCAACAAATGCAATATCTTAGTGACATTCTTAGAGGTAATGCAGGAGCTTTGGGTTCTACGCAAGTTCAATATCAACCTGCTCCTAGCTTAGCATCACAGATTGGTGGTGGTATAGCCGGTATTGCTGGACTCTATGGAGCGTTAGGTGGGGGTAGTAGTTAATGAATATATTACAGATTGAAGACGACTTAAAAGGGATGCCTACGGACGTTATTGTCCAGCATTTACAAAACCCTACAGGTCTTATACCTACGTATCTTGCAGCGGGTGAACTAAACCGTCGTGAAAAGATGCAGGTAGCTAGAGCTGAAGCACCTCAAGAAACTGTAGTAGATGAGATTATACAGAAAGCAATGCCTATGGGCGGAATGCCTATGCCACAAGCACCAATGTCTCAAATGCCTATGCCTAGACCAGAAGAGGTCATGGTATCAGACACTATAACAGAAACTGGGATTGCAGGACTACCTGCACCAAATGTAGGAAATTATGAAGAGGGTGGGATTATTGGGTATCAAGAAGGCGGCGAGATAGAAGAAGAAATAGAAGATTATACTGCTATGGAGATGCTAACAGAAATGGTTCAAGAGCCTGACTTAGTTGCAGAAGTAGGTGGGTCTGCGCTATTAAAAGCAGCTGGTGTGGCTTCTCCTTATATAAAAGGTGCGGGATTAGGTGCTTTGTTTTATTCGCCTGAATTAGGTTCAGCGGAAAATCCTGAGTTTTTAGCTAAAATGCAAGAGCAACAGAACTTTGCTAAAGGCGGACAAGTACCCGGGTTTTTCCTCGGGGGTCTATTAAGCTTTGGCGCTAGGAACGCTAAAAAAATTAAAGATGTCTACAATAAATTTAAAAAGAAAAAAACTACTTCCGCTACTCCCGCTACTCCAAAGAAAAAACGAGGACGTCCTAAGAAAAGACAACAAGGAGCAGCCGATAAAGCGCTTCTAGCGGGTGCGGGTAAAGCTGTTGATTTAGGCACTACTGGAATAGCAACCGGAATAGCTGGAGCAGTTAGAAACCCATATACTACAGCGGGACTTAGCGCTCTTGGATACGGAATTGGTGAATTTTTCGGTGAAAGTGATGAAGAGAAAGCAGCAAGGTTGGCAGCAGCTGACGCTAAAAAAGCAGCAGATAATCAAGCTGAGTTAGATAGAATGGAAAAAACAAGACTTAAAAACCAAGCAGCCCTTGACGAAGCACAAGCAAAACGAGATGAAGCTAATAGAAGAGCGTACCTTGCACTTGCATTAGGTGGCGCTAAAACTATGGCAGGGCAATCTCCTTATGCTCTAACTAATATTGGTGAAGGTATTGGTACCGGTGTAGCAGGATTAGTGGAGCTCGACGAAGCAGCTGCAACTAGACAATCAGCCAAAGAAATAGCTGACGCTAAAATCAGGCAAAATTTATACGAATTTAATCAAGAAAGGCGACTTAAAATAGCTGAATTTAGAGCTGAATTGTCAGAGAATATGGACTTTAGAGCAGCCGTAGATGCACAATTAGAAGCTTTAGGTCAAGACAGAACTACCATAGACGGAGACACATTAGTATCAATAGAAGAAAAAGTTATTATGCAATTTTACCCAGAATTAGGACCTACTGCAGGAGCCACTATGGTTGCTGGAGAAACATACGCTGAGGTTTAAAAACTAATATGCCTGTATATACTACAACACTTCCAAACGGGCAGTCTATAAGAGTTATGGGGCCGTCAAATGCGACTCCTGAAACTATCCAACAAGCGGCACTTCAAATAGCAGCTCAACGTCGCGCTGCTCCTTACGTTGATACTGGAGAAAGAAACTATTCATTAGGTACAGCTGCAAGTAAAGCTTTGAGTCGCGGTACAGAAAGATTAAAATCTACATTTGGTGACGCTATTCCAGCAATGATTGGAAGCGGACTAGGTTTTGATGAGTTTGCTAAACGTCAAATGCAAGAAGCGCAAGCCTCAGAAGAACTTATTCAAAGAAAATACGCTCCTCAAATAAAATCCTACAAAGACGTAAGTGGTGTTGGAGACGCACTAAAGTTTGGTGTAGAAACTGTTTTTGAGCAAATACCTAATTTAGGTGCAATGGTAGTTCCTGGAGTTGCAGCAGGTCAAGTAGCTCGTGTAGGTGCAGGAAAACTAGCTGCAGCGGAGTTAGCTAAAAGACAAGCAGCTGCTCAAGGTATCGGTGTATACATGGGGTCGTATGCTCTTAATGCACCAGAAGTATTTCAAAACATTTATCAAGAAACCGGTGAACTTGCTACCGGTACCGCCGTCTTATTTGGAGCAGCTGCGGCTGCTTTAGACTCAGTATTACCCTCTACTATTCTTAAAAATATTACACCATTTGAAAAGTCTGCATTAGCAGCTAGTGTATTAAGAAAGTCTGGTACTCGTCCTGGCATTACTAGATCAGTATTATCAGGTATAGCAAAAGGTTCTAGTACAGAAGGCGTAACTGAAGCCGCTCAAGAAGCTATTAGTATTAGTGCGGAAAACTTTGTTGCTGGTAATCCACAACTATTTGAAAGTGAAGATTGGGATCGAATCATGGAGTCAGCTGTACGTGGTGCAGTAGCTGGCGGTACATTTAGAGGTATAAGTGAGCCACTAGGTAGAAGTCCGGCTGAACCTAAAAATGTAGAAACCGGCATTAAACAAGATTCAACTCCAAGTGACTTACAAGAGGATGCAATAAAAACGGCTGCTGTGGTAGATGTAGCACAAGGAAATGCCAAAAAGAATATGGAGAAAACAGTAGAAAAACCTAAAGCAGAAGAAGTCCTTGTAGAAACTAAAGCAGAAGAAGTCCTTGTAGAACCTAAAGCAGAAGAAGTGCAAACAGAAACAGAAGTAGAGACAACATCTGAGACTCCATATGAAGGGTTTAGACCTCCAGAAGGTATGACAATTGAAGAAGGAGTAGATTTTTATGAATCGTTAGATCCATTAGATCAGGCTTTATATGAATCTGATGTGGAATCAGCGGTAGAAATTATTGAACAGGAGGGCCAAGATGGAAGAACAGTGGAAGACCAAATTGATGTTGCAGAAGACGGAACAGAAGTTGTTGGAAGCAGCGCTGAAATACTTAGCAGGCCCGCAGTTAAAGATGCCCCCGGAACTGGAGAACCTACCGGAGGAGAAGTGGGAAGTGATCCTAGCCCTGTTCCAACAGCTAGAAGCGGAGAGGGAGTCGTCAATCCTGCATTAGAAGAAACGGTAGAAGAGACTTGGACTGCAATGTCTGATGTTCCTTTTGTTGAATTAAGTGCAGAAAATCAAGCGTATGTTACACAGACTAAAGAAGATAATGCACTATCGATCGAAGTAGTAGATCAAGTTGAGCAAAACGAAATCCAAAACAAAAAAATTACAGCTGCCAATGCACGAGTAAAAGATGCTACCGGCGTAGACTATGGTGGTGCAGAAATAACACTTCCTAAAGAATCACGAGCTGAAATAAAAGATACAGGAGAAACTGCAGAGACTATAACAACAGAACTTGTGCAGGAGTTTGGCCCTAACGTTAACCGTATGCAAGAGCGTGGTAAGTTAGTTGTTGTTGATAATGTAGAACAGTTGCCCGCTGATGTTAAAGTATCTTCTAATGCTAACGGCGCGTATGATCCAAATACTCAGACTTCTTATATTATTGCTAACCGCATAGAAAAAGGTCAAGGACGTCGTATATTATTACACGAGATAGGCGAGCATTACGGATTAGAACGTATGGTAGGTAAAGATTACCAAGCTATGCTCAATCGTCTTAAAACATTAAGAAAACAAAACGCTGATGTAGATGCAATTTTTGTAGAAGTGCAAGCCACTTACCCTGAACTAGAAGTAAACAGTAATCCCTTCTTACAAGAAGTCATGGCTAAACTAGGTGAGCGAGCACCTAACAATACATTGTTTAGACGTATGGTAGGCGCAGTTAAAAACTTTTTACGCAAGCTTGGGCTTTACGACGTTAACCGATTTAGTGATGTTGACATTCAAGATATGATCTTAAACTCTTTAAGAGTTTCTCTAGCAGAGGCTAGTAGTAAGTCACTGGCATCAAGTACACCAGCTGTACAGATGTCTAAAAAAGAATTTAAAACTATTGCAGGGTGGCTACCCGAAAGAACAACTCAACTATTAAAAACACTAGATAATAACAATGCAGCTTCAAATTTTGCCAAACGAGGAACTTATTACGTAGCTACAATGTCACCTCAACAATTTTTAGATTTAGCTAATCCAGTGCTTACAGGCGCTAGTCAAAAGCTTAACTTAAAAGCTTTAGATGATACCATTAACGCTAAAGGCATTATAAAATGGGTTAATCAAAACGACAATGATCTGCGTAACCCTTATAATGTGCCTTTTTTAGAATTTGAGTTATCTGAAAATCTCAGAGGAATGCCTCAAATTAAAGAGCATGAAGGACGGCATAGAGCAAGAGCTTTACAACGATTAGGAATTACACAAATGCCGGTGCTTATGATAGGCCCTTCAAGAAG
>WLWE01002351.1_pt1 | contig 12337 bp, 9 predicted proteins | sample 6718301 | NCBI WGS metagenome assembly WLWE01 (sample SAMN12718691, study PRJNA515312) | sponge metagenome | isolation source: marine sponge | host: Mycale hentscheli | place: New Zealand: South Island, Marlborough, Capsize Point | collected 2003-05-01 | reverse complement strand
ATGGCCGGGGCCGAAAGCGCCCACGGTCCCAGATGCTCGCGTAGCCGCGCCGCCAGCCCCGCATCGCCCGTAAGCGCGAATCCCAGCCGCACCCCGGCCAGGCCAAAAAACTTGCCGAAAGACCGCAGTACCACCAGATGCGCCTGATCGCTCTCGGGCGCAAGGCTCATTTCAGGACAGGTGTCGGCGAACGCTTCATCGATGATCAGCACACCGCCGCTACTGCGCAAACGGGCGCTCAAAACCGCCAATACCGCGCTATCGATTACCCGGCCATCCGGATTGTTGGGGCGGGTCAAAACGAGTACACCAGAGTAATCGCTCAGCGCATCCAGCGAATGACAAAGATGCACATCGTGCCCCCCACGCCGCCAGCACAGCGCGTGTTCGCCATAGGTGGGCGATAACACGAAAACCCGGCGCTTCGGTAACAGGCGCGGCAACATTTGGATGAGTGCTTGCGTCCCCGCCGCTGCCACCACTTGCGCTGCATCAGGCGCCCCATAGGCGGTTCTGGCTATCTCCTCCAACTGTTGCACCTGTTCCGGCTCGGGCAGACGGCTCCAGATCTGCGGGGCGAGTCCAGGTACCGGATAGGACCACGGATTGATTGCAGTGGACAGATCGATCCACTCCTCGGGAGCGCCGCCGTAGCGGCGCGCCGCTACGGCCAATCTGCCGCCATGCTCCATCAAGCGCCCTGCCTCATCAAGCAGCCCTCTCAGATGTCCCGCGCCGCCAGGGTACGGTGGGCCTCGCCAACCGCCTCGGGGGCAAACCACTTGAGCGATTCATGCAAGGTCACGACGCCACCGATAATAACCAGACTGGGCGTGCGCACACCGCCGCCTTGCACCGCCCGCGGCAAAGTGGCGACGGTGGCGGTAATAACCCGTTGCTCGCGCAGGGTCCCTTGCTGGACCAAGGCCGCTGGCGTGGCGCCATCCATGCCATGCTCGATCAGCTTGGCGCAAATAGTCGTCAAACCCGTGAGCCCCATATAGATCACGACGGTTTGCATAGGCCGGATCAGCGCCGGCCAATCCAGCTCGATCGCTCCATTGCGGGTATTGCCGGTCACGAAAAGACACGCGTGCGCATGGTCGCGGTGGGTCAGGGGAATACCCGCGTAGGCGGCACACCCGGAGGCGGCGGTCACCCCCGGGACCACCTGAAATGGAATGTTCTCGTCCGCCAAGGTGGCGATCTCCTCGCCGCCGCGCCCGAACACAAAAGGATCACCCCCCTTCAGGCGCAGCACTTTGCGGCCTTCCTTGGCCAGGCGCACCAGCAGAGCATTGATCTCTTCTTGCACCAGGGTGTGTTGACTGCGCTTCTTACCGGCGTAGATCTTCTCCGCGTCACGGCGCACCAAATCCAGCACTTCAGCCGACACCAGCCGGTCGTAGACCACCACATCGGCTTGCTGCATCAAGCGCATGGCACGGAAGCTCAATAAGTCCGGATCACCGGGCCCCGCCCCCACCAGATAGACTTCGCCGGTGGTGCCGCCGAGGTGCTCAAGAGCATGAGCCAACGCCGCGCGCGCCTGCGCGCGCCGGCCACTGAACACCAGCTCGGCCACCGGACCGCTGAAAATACGGTCCCAAAACGCGCGCCGCGCAGATACCGTGGGTAACCGCTCCTTCACCGCGCCCCTGAACTCACGCGCCAAGATGGCCAACTCACCAAACGAGCGGGGGATTAAGGTCTCCAGCCGCGCGCGCACGAAGCGCGCCAACACCGGCGACGCACCGCCTGTGGAAACAGCCGCTACCACCGGCGAGCGATCGATGATGGCCGGCATGATGAAGCTGCCAGCGTTGGCATCCGAAGCCGCGTTGGCCAAGATCCCCCGCGCCGCGGCCAACTCGACGATATGCGCGTTGAGCGCCGCGTCATCGGTCGCGGCGATCACCAGTGCTTGGCCGTACAGATGAGTTGCGGCAAAGCGTTCTTGGCGCACCTCCACCCCCCCCGCTTGCGCGGCCCGCGCCACCCGCTCGCCGATCTCCGGCGCCACCACCAATACCCTGGCGCCCGCTTTGACTAGAACGTCCGCTTTGCCGGCGGCGACCGGCCCGGCGCCCACCACCAAGCAAGCGCGGTCACGCAAACGCAAGAAGATGGGTAGCGTATCCATCGAAGTTCATTCGCCCTTCGGGTTAACCCGCTATCGAGCTATGGGAGGCTAAGCCGCCAACCACCGCCATACGATTAAAACGCACGAGTTTGCGGCGCCAGCGCGTCACGCTCAAGGCGATCTAGCTATCCATGGCGCAGCCGGAGAAATAACGGCGCCACGGCGTCATTGGCGGCGCCGGCAATTGGGCTACCATATGCGCGCCCGGCCCACCGTCAATCACCACCATCATGGCCCAAAAAATACCCGCCACCGTCGTCACCGGCTTTCTCGGCGCCGGCAAGACCAGCATGATCCGCCATCTACTCGCCACCGCACGGGGACGGCGCATCGCCCTCATCATCAATGAATTCGGCGATTTGGGCGTGGACGGCGACATCCTGAAGAGTTGCGCCATAGAGGGCTGTGCAGAGGACGACGTGGTGGAACTGACCAACGGCTGTCTGTGCTGCACGGTAGCCGATGACTTCATCCCCACTATCGAGAAACTATTGGATCGGGAGCAGCCGCCGCACCACATCGTCATCGAAACCTCCGGGCTGGCATTGCCCAAACCCTTGGTGCAAGCCTTCAATTGGCCGGACATACGCACGCGAGTGACGGTGGACGGCGTGGTGACGGTAGTCGATGCGCCTGCCGTGGCCGCCGGCCAGTTCGCCAGCGACACCGGGGCGGTCCAAGCGCAACGGCTGGCCGATGATGCTCTCGATCACGAAAGTCCGCTAGGGGAGCTGTTCGAGGAGCAGCTAGCCTGCGCCGATCTGGTGGTGCTCAACAAGACCGATTTATTGAACGGCGGCGAGCTGGCGCCGGTGACCACCACGGTCAAGGAGCAACTGCGGCCCATGGTGAAGATGGTAACGGCGCGCCACGGCGAAGTGGACCCGGTGGTGTTGCTCGGCCTGGCAGCGGCAGCCGAAGATGATCTGGCGTCCAGGCCGTCGCATATGGACGCAGCGGGCGAACATGACCATGACGATTTCGCCAGCTTCACTGTAGAGTTGGGCGTGTTGCCATCGCCACAGGCTTTGGTCAAGCAACTGCAAGCCATTATTCCGGCGCATAACATCCTGCGGGTAAAAGGCTTCGCCGCCATCGGCGGAAAAGACATGCGCCTGCTGCTACAGGGCGTGGGCGCGCGCATTCAGCATCACTACGATCGCGAATGGACGGCCGGCGAAACCCGCCGTACGCGACTAGTGGTGATCGGCGAGACCGGCATGGACGAAGCGGCTATTCGCGAGGCGCTGGCGCACTGACCCGGTCCAGGCGTTACAAAACCCGGTGTTGATGACAACTTATGCACCTATTACAGGCCAAAGCGGGCAGCGTCTCCGACGGCTCCGAGGCAGTTGACCTAGGCCAGTCTCCAGGCGCCATCGTTTTTTTGTCCGCCGCCGATACCGAGCTGGCCTGCCTGGCGGCGGCCTGCGCCGAGCTGGACCCGGATTTTCCCAGCGTGCGGCTGGCTAACCTCATGCACCTGCGCCATCCGCTGTCGGTGGATCGGTATGTTGACACTGTCATCGGCGCGGCCAAATTAGTCATCGTGCGCCTATTGGGCGGCGCCGGTTACTGGTCATACGGCACCGAGCAGCTAGTAGACACCTGCCAACAGAACGGGATTCTGCTCGCGCTGCTCCCGGGTGATGACCAACCGGACCCCGAACTCACTGCCAAGAGCACTTTGCCCGAATCGGCTGGCCACCGTCTGTGGCAATTTTGCCTCCACGGCGGCCGCCACAATGCCGCCCAATTATTCAATTACGCAGCCTCCTTGTTGGGACATGAGCGCCCCTGGCTGGAGCCCGCCCCTCTGCCTCGTGCGGGCATTTACTGGCCGGCCCCCAGCACTCAGGCTGGCAGCACTCAGGTCCGCATTAGGAATGTAGTTGACCTGCGGGCAGTATGGCTAAAAGACGCACCGGTGGTGGCGATCATCGTGTACCGGGCGCTGGTGCAAGCGGACAATCTGGCGCCGGTGCTAGACCTCATCCAGGCACTTCGCGAGGCGGGTATCAACGCTTTACCGCTTTATTGCGCCAGCTTGAAAGATCCGGCCTGCGCGGCGCTCATCGAACGCTTAGTGCTGCAAGCCGAGGCGAAGCTCATCTTGAACGGCACCGCCTTCGCCAGCTCCACGCCGGGCGCCGCGCGCGGCGCTACCCCATTCGATGCAGCCGGCTGCCCGGTGCTGCAGGTGGTCTTCTCGGGCGGCAACGAGGGTGATTGGGCGAGCAGCACACGGGGCCTATCGGCCCGTGATATCGCCATGAACGTGGCGCTGCCGGAGGTCGATGGCCGTATTTTGAGCCGTGCCGTGTCGTTCAAAGCTGAGGCGCGGTTCGACCAGCGTACCCAATGCGGCATCGTCACTTACGCCGCGCGGGCCGACAGGATCCACTTCGTGGCACGCTTGGCGGCGGCGTGGGTGAAGTTGGCCGATACCGCTCCCGCCGCCCGCCGTGTGGCCCTCATCCTGGCCAATTATCCCAACCGTGATGGCCGCTTGGGCAACGGCGTCGGCTTGGACACACCGGCGGGCACGGTCAATGTGCTGCGCGCCCTGGCCCGCCAAGGCTATCGGGCCGCAGACATTCCCGCGGACGGTAACGGGCTGATCAACCGTCTGGCCGAAGGCCCCACCAATGCCGCCACCGATGGGCGTACCATCCACGAAACCTATGCTCTTGACGCTTATCTGGCGGCCTTTGACCGCTTGCCGGCGGAGCTTAAACAAGCAGTGAGCGAACGCTGGGGAAGCCCTGAGGCGGATCCGTTTTACTCAGCTTCCCACGCCGCTTTCGCGCTGCCTGCTTTTCGCTGTGGCAACATCATCATCGGCTTGCAGCCGGCGCGCGGATACAACATTGACCCGTCCACCACCTACCATGATCCGGCTCTGGTGCCACCCCACGGTTACCTGGCTTTCTACGCCTGGTTGCGCGAACACGAGCGCGTGCAGGCCATCGTGCACATGGGCAAACACGGCAACCTCGAATGGCTGCCGGGAAAAGCGCTCGCCCTAAGCGCCTCGTGTTTTCCGGAGGCAGCGCTGGGCGCACTGCCCCATATCTACCCGTTTATCGTCAATGATCCGGGCGAGGGGACGCAGGCAAAACGCCGCGCCCAAGCCGTCATAGTCGATCATCTAACGCCGCCCCTCACGCGGGCGGAGAGCTACGGTCCGTTGGCCGAGCTGGAAGCGCTGGTGGACGAATACTACGAAGCTTCCGGCGTGGACCCACGGCGCTTGAGTGTGCTGCGCGATGAGATTTTGGCGCTGAGCGGTGCCATCGGCCTGGACCTCGACTGCGGCATCGAGCAGCAAGACGATGCGAACACGGCGCTCACCAAACTGGATAACTATTTATGCGAGCTAAAAGAGCTGCAAATACGCGACGGCCTGCACGTGTTCGGCGAGAGTCCGCAAGGCCGCTTGCGCACGGATTTGCTGGCGGCACTCACCCGTCTACCTAGGGGTGATGGCAAGGGAGGCAACGCCTCGCTAGTACGGGCACTGGCGCGTGATCTGGAACTTGGCGGCTTCGATCCCTTGGACTGTTGCCTCGGTGAGCCGTGGCAGGGTCCTAGGCCGGCCGCCCTTCACTCAGCAACCCTGGCCCTCGCCTACACCCCGTGGCGAACCCATGGCGATACCGTGGAGCGCCTGGAATTATTGGCCGGCAAACTCATTGACGGCACCACGCCAGCACCGGCGCAATGGCCCAATACGCTCAAGGTCCTGCACACCATTCAACATGAGCTAGGCCCCGCGGTGTCGGCCTGCGGAGCAGCGGAGATCGCCGGCATCGTACGGGCGCTCGATGGCCGCTACCTGGAGCCAGGCCCAGCGGGCGCCCCCACCCGTGGCCGGCCCGAGGTTCTGCCCACGGGGCGCAATTTCTACTCGGTGGACACCCGCACCGTGCCGACCCCCGCGGCCTGGCACCTGGGCTGGAAGTCGGCCGGCCTTTTGCTCGAACGCTTTCGCCAAGAACACGGTGCCTGGCCGCGGAACCTGGCCCTATCGGCCTGGGGCACGGCGAATATGCGCACCGGCGGTGACGATATCGCCCAGGCGCTGGCGCTGATGGGGGTTAAACCCACCTGGGATGCCAATTCCAGGCGTGTCACCGGTTTCGAGATCATGCCGCTCTCGCTGCTAGATCGGCCCCGGGTAGATGTCACCTTGCGTATCTCGGGTTTCTTCAGGGATGCGTTTCCCACCCAGATCGATCTGGTGGACTCCGCCGTGCGCGCTGTTGCCGCGCTGGATGAACCGGAGCGCGACAACCCCCTGGCCGCCACCGCGAAACGCCAAGGGACCGCCTTCAAAGCGGACGGATTGAGCCAGGCTGAGGCTGCCCGCAAAGCCACGCTTCGCATATTCGGCTCCAAGCCGGGCGCTTATGGCGCCGGCTTGCAAGCGTTGCTAGACGAGCGTGGCTGGCGCGATGATGGCGATCTGGCCCGTGCTTATGTGGCCTGGGGCGGCTATGCCTACGGCGGTGGCACGGAGGGCCGGGCGGCCCATGGCCAATTCGAGGCACGGTTGGCGCACCTCGAGGGCGTCGTCCATAACCAGGACAACCGGGAGCATGATCTGCTGGACTCGGATGATTATTATCAATTCGAGGGCGGTATGGCGGCGGCGGTGCGTCATTTTGCCGGCCACCAACCAGTTATCTATCACAACGACCACTCACGGCCCGAACGGCCTCGCATCCGCCATCTAGAGGAAGAAATCGCGCAAGTGGTACGCGCCCGGGTGGTCAACCCCAAATGGATCGCCGGCGTCATGCGCCACGGCTACAAAGGCGCTTTCGAGATCGCCGCCACCGTCGATTATCTATTCGCCTTCGCCGCCACCGCCCGGGCGGTACGCGATCATCATTTCGACGCCGTATACGAGGCTTATCTAGGCGATCCCAAGGTTCGGCAATTCATCGAGGACAACAATCCGGCGGGCTTGCGCGAAATAGCGCAGCGTTTACTGGAGGCGCAGGAGCGGGGCCTGTGGCATGCCCGCTCCAATTCAGCGCGCGCCGATCTGCGGCGTTTAACTGGCAGCGAATGATGAGTAGTGGACGATGAGTAGTGGACGATGAGCGGTGATCTGGCGATCCGCCTACAGGCGAAAATCGACGGTAAAACCAAGCCCCCAGGGGCACTCGGTGAACTCGAAGCTCTGGCCCTCAAGATCGGCCTCATTCAACAAACGCTCACGCCCTCGCTGCACCAGCCCACCCTGGTCGTCTTCGCCGGCGACCACGGCATTGCTGCCGAGGGGGTCAGTGCTTTTCCCGCTGAAGTCACGGCGCAAATGGTGGCCAACTTCGCCGCCGGCGGCGCCGCCGTCAATGTATTCGCGCGCAGCAATGGACTGGCCCTTAAAATCGTTGATGCGGGGGTGGCGGCCGATCTATCGGCACATGCACCGCTGATTCACCGCAAGATAAGACCTGGCACCTCCAACTCCCTACATGGGCCGGCGATGACGGCGCAAGAAGCGCACGCGGCTCTAGCCGCCGGCGCCGCCATCATCGATGAGTTGCATGGGGACGGCAGCAACGTAGTGGGCCTTGGCGAGATGGGTATCGCCAACACCTCGGCGGCGGCCATGATCATGGCCCTGCTACTGGAACTGCCCGTGGAGCAGTGTACCGGCGCGGGGACCGGTGTGACGGACGGCGCCCTCGCGCGCAAGATAGACGTGTTGACGCGGGCGGTGGCGCGGGCGCATCAAGCCATGGCCGGCCGGCCCGGGCTTATGTTGGCCCAAGATACATTGACCCAGGGAGCATTGACCCAGCGTGTGTTGGAAGAGGTGGGCGGATTCGAGATCGGGATGATGGCTGGCGCCATGGCACGCGCCGCGCACCACCGGATGGTCATCCTGATAGACGGCTTCATCGCCACAGCGGCGCTGTTGCTCGCTAAAACCATGGATGCGTCCGTGCTCGAGTGCTGCGTGTTCTGCCATCAATCCGATGAGCGCGGACATCGTTTAATGCTCGAGCACCTAGATGCGCCGCCACTTTTAAAACTCGGTATGCGGCTCGGCGAGGGCACCGGCGCGGCCTTGGCGTTTCCATTGATACGCTCGGCGGTAGCCTTCTTAAACGAGATGGCTTCTTTCGAGGAAGCCGGGATCAGCGGTTAGGATCTGATGTTGATGCGGCTTCTCGCCCTCGACGGCAATGCGAAACACCCCGCGCCTGAAACCATCGTAGTCATTAAACGCGTGGTGCAAAGACGGCATTGAGCACACTCATCGAGGGCGGACAGGCTCAAAAATGCCGAATCGGTGTGCCAGGTCCCGCCGAACACCACCGGCCTTCGCTCGCCGGCTTCCTTGACCACCCGTTGCACGTTTTCGGGTCCGGGCAGATCGGGCGTAAACGCATCGACACCGAAAGGCATCGACACCGAAAGTGCCAAAGCGCCTGCTCAAACATTCCTGAGCGGTTAAAAAGAGCGGCTGGTTTTTAAGGGCGCCTGCTAAAAATAGTCATTTTTTCGTGAGTGCAAGGAAGCACCGCGCGCACAACCGCAGTGTATAGGTGATACCTGAGGATTCGAGCACGGAGTTGACGCCGCAATCGCGGAAAAAGTGCATTGTTAAAAGTGCATTGTTAGAGGTGCCCTTAAGGAAGATGACTTTATGCCGGAAAAGCGCCGCCGCCAGTTCGGCGAACGGCTCACCGTACAAATTCGCCGCATCCAGGCCGCGGATTTCCGCCCCAGTGCGCTGCTAAGAGGGCTCGCCTCAAGGTGCTCTGTTCGCAGCGGGTGATCGTCGAATTCACCGGGTAGTTCGTAAACGGCTCGATTGGTCATATGACTTAAGCGCTCGCAGGTTGGAGTGGACAATTCCTTGGTAGTATTGCGCCCTTGGTAGTACTGCACGACCGGGTTCAAGCGGCTGACACTTCCCTCACCGCCAGTGCTTTCACCACTTTTGCAAGCCCCCACCGATTACTGGCGCCATCCAGCGAGGCCGGTTACGGTGCGCGGCACGGGTTACAAATTCCCCGGCATTGAGCCCAAACCTAAACATTGAGGACTCTTTACACCATGATCCTACTCGGACGCTATCTCTCGCCCTTCGTACGCCGCGTGGCGGCCACCCTCGAAATCTACGGCCTCACCTTTGCAAACAACCCTCTACAGCACACCGGAGATGATGCGCCACACCTGCGTAAACACAATCCGGTAGGCCGTGTACCAGCCCTCATCCTGGACGATGAGCGAGTCATCGTGGACAGCCATGTCATCCTCGACTATCTGGATCGCCTGGTGGGGGCGGACAAAGCCCTGACGCCTGCTGGTGGTAACCAACGCGACGCGGTATTGAACATAGCGGGTATCGCTACCGGGGCGGTAGAAAAAGCCATCGCCACCGTATACGAGGTGCGCTTCAGGCCGCAGGACAAACGTCACGTCCCGTGGGTAGAACGTTGCTCGGAGCAAGCTGTGGGCGGCTTCAATCATCTCGAAAACCAACTGGACGGCGGCTGGTTCGTGGGCGGGCGTATGACCCAAGCCGACGTGACCGCAGCCATTACGTGGCAGTTCACAGAACTGGCCGCACCGAAGCTGAAAGCCTCCATCAGCGCGCCCAAGTTAGATGCCTTGGTAGAACGGATGATGGCTGAGCCCGCTTATGCCAAAACTCTTCCAAAGACTTAAGCTCGGCAGGCTCGCGGCGGGAGCGGTGTCGTGGCTGTTATTACAACACCCGCCGGCACAATCCCAACCGCAAGCGGCGGCTACTTCACAAATGGCGCAAACCGGCCAATAACCGACTTAACCGTGGAACAGCTAAAGGGCACCTCTAAAAATGCACTTTTTCCGCGATTGCGGCGTCAGCGCCGTGCTCGAATCCTCAGGTATCACCCATACACTGCGGTTGTGCGCGCGGTGCTTCCTTGCGCTCCAACTTTACTATTGTTAGAGGCGCCCTAAAGTCCCTGAAACCGGCTCAATGCGAAGGGCGCCAACGCTTCTGGCACGGTACCTGTGGCGATCACCTTAGCGATCAACGAACCGACCGCGGGCGATAGCGTCACGCCGCTGTGGGTGGCAACAACGAACAATCCGTTGGACCCCGGCAACTCACCGGCCACCGTCTTGCCATCTTGGGGATAGGGCCGCACGCCGATACCGGTGGCACATTGGTCAATGCAGCGCTCGCCGGCGAATCGCGGGATGATCTTGCGCGTGCGGCGCAGCAACATGAGCGCCGCTTCGCGTATGCGTTGCGGTGAGGGATCCGGCTCGGCGACCATGCCGTCGGTGTCGTCCGCGCCCAGCTTGAGCCCCCCGTTCGGCAGCGGTAGAACATGTACCGCGTCATCGCCTTCGGCGTATATCACATGGCGCACCAACTCCATGGGCGCCGTACTCGGAGTAGAGACCAACAGACCGGGTACGCGGGTAACCGGGAAACGCGCGAACCCTTCATACCCGGTGATCCCGCTCAGCACTTCCGGCGTGTTCGGACCTGCTGCAACGAGCACCTTACCCGCCGGCAGGACGCCGTTAGCCGTCACCACCCCTTCTATATCGCCGTCATCGGACATGGCGAGCGCCTGCGCGGGGCAGTGCTCGAACACACTGGCGCCGCCTGCGCTCAATTCCTGCGCTAAAAAGCGGGTGAAGTGCGGAGCGTCTAAACATGGATCAGCCATGGCGTACAAGCCTTCGGCGTCGCCGGGGAAATCCACATGCGGCTCCAGTGCCCGCAATTCATGATTGTCTATCCATGCGCAAGGGTATCGGTACGACTTGAGGCGTGCGAACTGATCGCGTACGGCGGCAAACCGATCGGCATGGGAGCGGCACACCCACAACAACATGCCGGTGCGTCTCAACCCCAGCCGCTGTTCACCAAACTCCACGGCCAGCGCCCTGAAGCCCGCCTGACCCATGGCGTTCAAACGGTGATAAGCCGCGTCGGCCACTTTGGAGGTGGCGTTGATCCAGGCAAAACTATTGCTGGTGGTACCGCCGCCGATGTGCGAGCGCTCGACCAAGGCAACCCGCAATCCTTCGCGCATCAGAAAAAATGCACTGGCACATCCAACGATCCCGCCACCGATGACGATGACGTCAAAGGCGCCGGCTTGGGCTAGCGCCACGGCAGGTGGCGCTGAAAACGATGCAAGCGTAGACGATAATTCAGACACGTTTTTTTGCTTACGCGGCCTCACGGAGCCCGTAATTATCCGCCATCGTGGTTAATTGGCCATAGCAGCTAATCGACCCTCGCGGCTAATTGGACAGCCGCTCCCACAATTCCTTAGCTTGCGCCACTTCGAAGAACGTTTCACCGGTATCGAGCACCGCTTGCAACTCCTGCTTAGCCTCATCAGCCCGTCCCACTTGCGCCAACGCGGCCGCCAGATGGTAGCGGATGGTGACATTCGATGAGGCCCGGGTGAATGCGTCGCGCAAGAAAGGCAACGCCTCGGTGATCTTACCCGCCTTCACCAACGCCCATCCCAGCGTATCCAAGATAGCTGCGTGTTCAGGCGCGAACGCGTAGGCGCGCTGGGCGAATTCAAGCCCCCGGGCGTCCCCCTCCAGGACGTAGAGAACGGCCAGATTGTTGAGGATCAATGCATCGCCCGGATACTGTTCATTTAATTCTTCATACACCCACCGGGCCGCATCGAAACGCTGCGCCTCTATGTAGGCGCCCCCGAGGACGCGCCGCGCCGCTACTGCCTGCTCATGTTGCGCCACCCACTGCTCCAATTCGCGCAGCGCCACATCCGTCTCTCCAAGGAATTGGCGGACCTGAAACAATTTGAAGGCGACATTAGCGGCGGCACCTTTGACTAACGCGGTCGCAAACGCCGCTTTAGCCTCCCTCACGCGGCCTAGCCCCAGCAGCGCATCGCCGGCTAATTGATCGGCAATCGCCGCCTCCGGATCCTGCTGGCGCACGGCATTGACCCGCGCCAGCGCCCGCTCGAACTGACCGGCTTGTAACGCCAGTTCGGCAAACATCACCTGCACGGGCAAGAACTGAGGCGCCCGCTGCGCGGCACTCTCGAGTGCTTCCCGGGCCGCATCTACATCGTCGGCGACGAGCAGGTATTTGGCATATTCGAGCAACCGCGGCGCGGAACCGGACTCACCTTTCACCCACTCAGATTTGACCAAGCGCTTGAAGGTCTCTTG
>WLWE01002346.1_pt1 | contig 12355 bp, 12 predicted proteins | sample 6718301 | NCBI WGS metagenome assembly WLWE01 (sample SAMN12718691, study PRJNA515312) | sponge metagenome | isolation source: marine sponge | host: Mycale hentscheli | place: New Zealand: South Island, Marlborough, Capsize Point | collected 2003-05-01 | reverse complement strand
CTGATGAATAAATAAATCGCGGATAGATTACAGACTCGCTTAATTTCAAATCTGAGAGTGAAGCAGAAGGTATTGATTTAAGAGCCGTCACAATCGGCTGTAAACTTTGGCTCGCTAAGTTCTGAGGGGTGTTAAGCAGATTGTAGTTCATAATACCTTGAAACAATGAACTACGAGTCACAATTGATGACATCCCTTGCCCAACTCCTGTTATGGGGTGGTGAATAACACCTTTTTGAGTAGCAGGGTTAGACCAAGCCCAATCTTTCGCAGGTCTTAATGGTTGTCGGTAATAACCATACATATTACTTTCACCCTTTTCATAAAGGGGCAGATACTCAAAATTATCCCACTTCAAGTCTGAAGACGCTAGACCCAACTTTAAGCCCTCTGCTACGATGCCCTCTGGTAAATCTCCTCTAGGAAAGTGAAGCCGACTTTGAGCGTTCTGGCTTCCGAAACTGCGCTCAAGTTTAAATTGATAAGCCTTACCCAATGATTCAACGGCCTTCATAGAACCTAATTTCTGGTCTTGAATGTCCCCTGATTCGGGATTTATCTGTTCTCGGTAATACTCTATGCTGTTTTCACTCATAGCACTAACCACTCTTACAGAGCCGTATATACGACCATACTTGGAAATCACATTCGCTCCTGCGTCTATGGGCAGACTCATATCAGAGAACCAATCTTCCACCTTTCGTGATTGAGCAAACAAACTTTCTAAAAACTCCCCATTTTTTACCAAACTTTCTTTAACAAATCCTATTTTAGAGTAAGCAAATTGTTGATGAATAGGCTTACGATGATATAAGGCTTTGACAGATGTTTGGGCGACATCAGGAAAACCCGCTTGTTGCCAATCGAGAACAGGGGCGTTGATGGAGCGATTATTTTTGGCTCTCCAAGTTGTATCATTGTGTAGCATTTTATCTCCTTGTTCCTCTAAATCAGATTTGTAAGTGAAATTGGATGGAACAGGAACAGGTAAAACGCTAAAATCCGCAGGATGTTTTTCATAGGGGACAGAAGCAAAACAAGTTTGCTTTACCTTCAAGTTAATCTCACCAGCCTCCTGTTCCTCAGTTGCTAGGAGTTTTGTGAGATGGGGTTTTGAAATAACATTTCCATTACTATCCACCCTATCATAACGGTAATTAATATTAGCATACTCTTTTAACTTTTCAGGTGAGATGACTTTTTCGTTTTGAAAGCCCACTATGTCTTTCTGTTTACCAACCCATTTGATGAAACTGTGAACGGGAAGAAGACGAGTTGAAATAAACTTCTTATAGATTTTATCATAAAAGTCAGATGACAACATCTTTAAATCAGAGGCGTATTTCCATTCTGCTATTTCGTTATCAGGAGAGTTCCATTTTCTATACTCTTTTCTATCAACTACGCTATCCGCTATTTTCTTCCCCGTAGTTGTCTTTGGGCCTAATTTAATATGGCTACCAATATTACTTTTTGAAAATAATGGTATATGTCCTGAAGCGGGCATCATTTTAGGTCGGATTTTACTTGTAGTGCGAAAAGCAGGATAAAGGGTGTGAGTATCATCATACTCGTATATCTCTCCCTTCTTGTTAAACTGCCGCCAGGGAAGTTGATAACTTTTCAAAGATAGAAATAACCTGTGATAAGGGTGAGATGTCAAACGCTCTCCAAAAGGAAATATATTGTGAATGGTGGAATCTGTTGGTGAATTAGATACTACATAAGTCAAGGGCAGACTTACTTTTAGATACATACTCTTATGCAGGGGATATACTATTTCAACATATCAGAAGCCCTAAAGTGCATTCCAATTGAGCAAACCTATTTTTGAGGAAACGGTTAAAGGTGTGTTAAGGGGTTGAACAGAAGCAGATGCAGGTGCTTGGGACATCATCGGAGCACTCGACACCTCTCTATATCCCTTTTTTTCCTTACTCGCTATGGCGCGACCATATCCCGCATCACATTTTTGACCTGACCTACTTCGACTTCCTGCTCTCCCGAAACCAGATAAACGACCGTATTCAGTATGATAACAACCGTCTTTCATGTGCAGTTCCCAGAACTTATGAGAGTTATTCCCATAGTCGTGCAACTCAAATCTCCTAACTGTGGTCATAATAATAAGAAACTGAGAGACTACATTAAGTTATTCAATTTATACAGGGCGGGTAAGTAATGACATTCCATAATTATTAACCTCTAAAGGTATGTCTTTTTTACGATTACCCAATGAAATGTGTTTATAGGGTTTGTAATCAACGTGATGATGCCATCGGTTAAACTTCCAAACCACCTTAGCCACATCAGGGTGCATATCTTCCAACATTTTAGACTTAAGATATGTTCCATCCTTCTCGTAAAACTGTTCATGGTTTCCACCTTTCATACGCTGAGTAGTCACCTTGCCTTGTAAAAAGGCGTTAAACTGAAGAGTGGCCCAACCATCTTTCAAGACTCGTAAACATATATCAGTATCTTCATTGTAGCGACCCCTCCATCGGTAGGGAATGTCGTTTCTGATAAACAAGCAACTGTATATTCTGGTGTTTTTAACATAGGGAGGTAAAGCGTCAGTTGCTTTAGCAAAATTGTAATAGTTTGGCCCTGCAATAGCAATATTATCATATCTCAAAACAAAATCTTCCATGCACTTAAAAATAGTCCCACTTGACACCTCTGATTTGATGTTATCCGTCATTCTGTGAAAAGCATCCAAATTGTCATCCATGACCCAATGCCAATCATAACCATTGTCAATAGAATGTTGCCAAGCGAAATTGCGAGCCGCACCTGGTCCAATTCGCGGGTCGTCATCATTCCAAAAAGGGTCATACTCGGTGTTGTATTTTTCAGGAGTTATTAGCATCTTAGACGGGTCAATGACATCCGCGTATTTATCGTATTCCGACTTTTCCACAATAATGTGATAGGGAACATTCATTTCCTCTAAAGCACGACTCGTCAAACGAGTTTCCCAACGGCCTTTGGAAACAATGTAAATAGGATATTCAGGATTCATCAACCCACCGCCTCACCAGACCACTTCTATGCGGTTTATGAGGATGCCAAATACTCTTGGTTTTAGGTGTTAATTTTTGCCCTATCAACTTAGCAAACTCTTGTAAATCTTCTTCTGTTTCAAAGCGCACAGTAATCTTACTAAAGGGTCTTTGCTTCTCCATTTTAAACTCAGGCATCCCCACCCATTCTTCCTGTGCAGTTCCATCTTGTCTTTTCTCTTTTGTAGTATTTTCACTCATTTTCTCACCTCAATCCCAATCGGGTAAATCATCTTCAGCAGGAGTGTCAATGTGAATACACTCTTCATCTTCACGGCACATTTCACAAGTGCAAACTTCCACTTCAAAGTTTAAGTAATGCTCCATCACACTTTCATAGTCTTCAATACCTGTTAAACGAATAAAAGTGTCTCGGAAAAAAGCAAAGTTCTCGATATACTCAGTCATCTTTTTCTTCATAAACAAATCTTTCACTCAGTTCACCCACCCTTTAGTGGGACACTAAGGCTTTAAGCATTCGCACCTCGCAAGGGGTAAAACTAAAATCGCCAATTGAACAGACCTGATTTCCAAGAAGGAGAAGTAGCAGGGAAAATTGCAGGATTAATAAACAAGTAATTTCCGTGTCTTGCTAATGATGTAAAACGGTTGATTATGAATGGAAGGGTTAAACCACCGTTCTGAGCAATATCATCTTCATCAAAGATAGTGAACCAATCACCCCTATCAGAAACAGGTTTTACATCCCAAATATCTAAACCAGGTAGTGAAGGATTGCGAGCGATATAGTATCGAGCAGAATCCCCTATTATGAAAGGTTGATTGACTTTACTATATCTGTGGTGGCTTCCTGATAAAAGGTAAGCAAGAATCTCTGGGTTAGGATTCATAGCCACAAACTCCTCAAAGCCCGAAGTAAAACCATCAACAATTGTTGTGTTATTGGAATCCCACCCGCCCGTAGGAGAAATAGTTTTACTCCACTTAGGCATCTTCATATTCAAACCCTTATTGCCAGATTTAACCTTTAACCCAACCAAAATGTAAGCATCTAAATGATACTGTGTTAAGATTCTATCAATGAACTCTCGTTCCATAAAGCCCTCTATGTGAATATCGGAATTGCCGTAAATGTGTTTGCGAAGAAACTCTGCCGATATAAACTGATTGTTATCCAAAGCCTGTGCTAAAAAATTAGTCTTTCCCCGTTCTATTCCATTACCTACTCCTGTGGGGTTTAAATAAATGATGAAAGGGGATTGTATTAGTTGCTCTAAGAAATCAGAACTTAAGTTAGGATTATTTGCTAACGTGATAAAAGGATTCAAAGTGATACTGCCTTCGTGCATCGCCCGTGTGAAAGGAGTCTTAGGGATATAATCGTAATTTTGTAAAGTCCCATCTCCAAAAGCATTAATCGTTTCTCCTAAAAGAATATCTGCGAAAAGAATATCTGCGTTCTCTTCCCTGCTTGCACTTAGGATTACCTGTTCGACAGTTTTCCAATGTTTTCTCAAGTAAGATTCGGGTATGGAAGGATTACTGAACAAGCACATCATTCTCACCCACAACTTAATGCTTTCAGTCATAAACAGTCGGGGGCTATACTGCGAGATGTCTTTAAATCCTCGTAAGTCTTGGGCTAACCGCACTCCCCACACTTCAGGTCGAGGGATTTCACCAAGCAATTCCTCGCATTTCTTTAAACTTAAACGCTGATTACAAGACAGAAGGATTTTACGACACGTTTCTTCCCAGATTTCCTGTGTCTGAAAATCGGAATCCGCATCTCTATCTGCAAAATATCGGTTGGTAGGAATGGGTTCGCCATTTAAAGTTTGGACTTTTATGATTTTATTTATGAATTGCTCTGTAAACGAGTCGTTCAAGTCTAAATTGCCGTTCCCCAAGAATATTAATTTGCCTTGATTGTCCGTTTTCCACTTATTTTGACCTACTGCGACTAGGTGTTGAATCCATGCGTTTAAGTCTTCCTTTTGTAAATAAGATTGACTAATTATATTTCTTATCTGTTGGTTAGACAAACAAACGTCCTGATACTTAACACGAAAGACAGGAATCAAACTACGCAATTGACTTAGAGGTAGTTGTAAATTATTCGTAAGACTTCCTACATAAAGCCAATCCATTATTCTCTGATACAGTTCTGCTTTCTTTCCTGACTTGGGTTCACTTATCTGGCCGAGAATCTTTTTCAAGTCTTTAACAGACATTTTTCTCCACTCTTCTAAATCTGGGAACTTTTTTCTTCCAACCCCATCTTGATTTTCAGAAACCCAAATGTAAACATTTCTCGTTTCCACAGCCCATTCTTTAAAATTGTCAAAGAAGTCTTCTGAAGACTCGCCTGAGATGGCTTTAGGAAGAATGTAATTATTATTTGACAACTCTTTAAAGTTTCTGTTATAGGAAGCGTAGTATCTTTCTTTGGCTTCCTGCTCAAATTGAGGCAACTGAACACGGGGATAATTAGGCCACGCCATAATTACCACCTCCAATTAAATATGCCTGATGCGAAAGGTTGGTTAGCAGGAGGATTGATTGAAGGGTTTTGGGCGAGATGGTATTTTATTAAAACGCTTCCATCGTTAAAGGCTCGTAGGAATTGTTCATCTGTTAAACGTGGCTTTAGGGCGAGATTTTTTTTATCCGCCCCTTTAGTGTAATAAAGTAAATCTATTTGCTCAGGTGTTAAGTTTGGGTTTTGGGCGAGATAGGAATTATGCAAACCCCCATCGTTAAACAATCGCATGAACTGTTCATCTGTTAAACGTGCGTTTCGGGCGAGATATTTTTTATTATTCGCACCTGCATCGTAAAGTAAATCTATCTGCTCAGGTGTTAAGTGGGGGTTCATAGCGAGAAAACCTTTAACGAAATCCTCATCATTAAAGAATCGCATGAACTGTTCCTCAGTTAGTTTTGGGTATGCGGCGAGATACTCTTTATTCAAATCTTTAATCTGGTAAAGTAAATCTATTTGCTCAGGTGTTAAGTTTCGGTTTCGGGCGAGATTGTTTTTAATATCTTTAAGACTAATATTAAAGAATCGAATGAACTGTTCCTCAGTTAGTTTTGGGAATCGGGCGAGATTATGTTTAAGCACATCTGCATCGTAAAGTAAATCTATTTGCTCAGGTGTTAAGTTTCGGTTGTGGGAGAGATTTTTTTTATTCAAATCCTCATCGTTAAACAATCGCATGAACTGTTCCTCAGTTAGTTTTGAGTATCGGGCGAGAGATTCTTTATCCACACCTTGAGTCTGGTAAAGTAAATCTATTTGTTCAGTTGTTAAGTTTGGGTTTAGGCCAAGATATTCTTCGGCGATTTGGTTCTTAACACCATCCGCACCCCAATCGTATAGTAGTTGAAATCTGTCCAAAGCCAAATCATCACGACCTTTTAACCTTTAAGTCACCTTCAAGATTAAAACGCCTTTTGTAATCGTTAAACGAGGCTTTCAAATCAGGCTTGTTCCAGAGAATCCATCGGGAAAGCGAACCTGCCGTAGTCGGGTCTTTCCAATCTTCCTTAGTGCTGGTAGTAGTTCCGCCACCGTGTCGCTCAAGGTATCTTTCCATCCTCTCCTTCTCACCGTGTTTAGTGTAATCGCTTGCACCTCGTTGTCCGAAGTGCGTGGTCTTCATCTTATCACCTTCTTTATCCGAGAAAACGGCCATGAGTTTCTTTTCATCGTTGGTGGAACGAGAGATTTCAACTGAGTAGGGTTTCATGGATTCAGCCCGATACTTCTTAACCTTCTTGGCGACATCTTTTGGTTGGTCGCTGAACTGCTTTCCTTTCTTGGTGTCTCGCTTTTTCTTAGCACTCGTCTTTTTGTATTCCTTATCGGTTAAAGCCTTGATTGCCTTTGCAGGTAAATATCTCTCACCCGTCTTACTTGACTTCTTACCACTTTTAGTCTTCCAATCTTGGTCGCCCCACCGCTTTAAAGATTTCTGGGATTTAGTCTTCTTTCCTGATTTGTAAGCCTTGAGTCCCTTCTTCTTCATGGCTTTCTCGTAATCTTCAGTTAAGGATTGGGCTTTGCGAGCCGACCATTGACCTGCTTTAGTGCCGTCCTGTTTGTTTTTCAAAATACGCTTAAAGATTCGGTTGCGGATTTTCGCCCCCTTTTCTCCATAGGTCTTAGTGTATTTCTTTAATCGGGCTTCTTCTTTTTTCTCATCTGACTCAGCCGCGTAAGTTTCTGCGTTCTGTCGCATAACCGAATACTTTAACGGTTGATAACCTTCAATGGCTGAAGATTCCATAAGTTGCTCAGGAGAGTAATCTGTTAAAGTTTGACTCGGTTGATATTCGTATTGAAACTCATCAGCAAGAAAACTTTCCATCAATCTTGAAACCATCCTTTGATTAATTTTATCAACGTAAGCGGAAGTGTAAAAGAAATAATCAAAGAGATAAGGCCCGCTTTTCTCAGTTTCTATAACTCTCTCGGTGATAAACATCTGAGGAATCTCCACACCCCAATAAGCGTAATCCACATCTTGTTCATCATACTGTTTTCTCACTACATCAAAGGTAGGGTCATAGATTTGACCCTCTGAAACTACCCATGCGTGTCGAATAGGCAAACCTAACTGACTTGAAACAACCCACCCCTCATAGTATTGAGCATCAGGGTCTTCCCAAGTATAACGAAGGGAATTGTAATAGCATTGTTTCATCTCAGGTTTGAAAGAGGTAGTGCAAGTGAAATACTTGTTGCGCTCCACATTAAACTCATGGGCTGAGTTGTCTAACCATTCATAGTAATCGCGGGCCACCTCTTGAACTTCTTCAGAACTGTAATTGGAAAAACTCATCAAATTGTTTTCCACATACTTTTTAATGTTGGCTTGAGCGTTGCTGAACCAATCCATCTCTGCTGAAAACTCTGGGAACATAAAGAAGTCGTCTTCAAACTCAAAGCCTATGGCCTCTTGACCCCAATCTTGTTGCTTGGCTATGATGAAACTTTCGATTTTCTCTTTGTGTTGTTGATAATTATCAGGGGTAGCCCATGAACTAACTACTACCACAGGCTCACTAATTAAACCATCATCATTACTGTAATAACCTCCTGTGACTTCCGCAGAAGTGTAGCCCCCGAAAAGCGAGGATAGGAAACGCTGTGTGTTTTTCACGCGAGACTCATGTTCCTCTTGGGAAATGGGCGTGTCAATAACTGTGGAAGGAACGTAAATCTTAATCTGATAGGGATTTTCGGTGGTCACACCCTTTAAAGGTGGTTCGATTTCAGCCGCAAAGGGGTTTGGCCTACCTTGTTGGTCAGAAGTAAGGTGAAAGAAATCATTAGCGTGAATGAATTGTATTCCTAAGTTGTAAGCGAAGTTTTCATCACCTTGTCTGTGATTGTCACCCACCATAATAGAGTTTTCTAAATCGAAAGGGCCGTATTGTTCAATAGCGTCTAAGCCCATGCCGATTGCAGGTTTGTAATCTGCGGTTTTTTTAGCGGTTGAGTAAAAGACAGGGAAACCAATCCCAATCTGATTCACAGTTTCATCAATACATTCCACAGCATCCGATTCCTGTAAGTCTCCTCTGCCGACTCCTGATTGATTTGTAGCACCAACTAAAAAGTAGCCACTTTCATCCCACATTTCCAAAATATCTGCTACTTGGGGAAACACTTCCACTTCAGTAGGACAGTAAGGAGCACGAAATCCACCTTTCTTGGCTCTAGCAGGGTCTTCGACAACACCTCTAACAGTTCCATCAAAATCCAAGAATAAAGCGGGCTTAGGAACACCATCTTTCATCATGTTAGTGTAATAGGTTTCTATTTGTCGTGCTAACCTAAAATCACTATCAGTAATCATAGGCTCAGGTTCGTGAGTAAAGACAGCGTATCTTACTCGGTCTAATCCTTCGTAAATAGATAATTCACCATGATGATTATTCTTTTTCTCTAAGCCATTGACAGCATTAGAAAACTGTAAAAACTGACTATCATCAGAAAAAGAAAATAGTTTAACTAAGACAGAAATATTGGATTTACCAATTTGTTTAATCATCCACCCTCTAGCAGAAAGGTCTGGTGGTAAGTCTGACATGGTTATCACTATCTTAAATCAACAGTAAGACTACAATAAGCCTTCGTTTTTCACATCAGGCAATTTTGGGTGTGGAAATACTATTTTTTCATAGAAAGCGTAGCAAGGAATCATCCAAATACTTCCAATTAAGTTTAAAGGCCACCCTATACTCCAATAGTTCTGCAACCATTGATTAGGGTCATGTAAATAAAACCAAATAAGAACAATCGGTTGCAGACAAATCAAACCGTAAATCGGCCTGATGACATCTCTCCATATAGTTTCACGATAGAGAACCATTAAGCAACACTCTCAAAGATTATCCTCTTTGAAGTCGTCATCGAAGGTGTCATCAGAACCGTCATCTTCTTGTGCGGCTTCCACAGGGTCAGAAGGTTTAGAACGCATAGATTCTAAAATCTTAATGGCTTGTTCAATACCCTCATCATCACCTTCAGCAACAGTTATATTTACATACTTTGTCGCTTTAAACTTAAACTTATCAGGAAGGGGATATGATGAAAAATCGGAAGTGTCGAAGTTGTCAAATATCTTACTAAAATCAAACGAATGAGAGTCATTCAAATTAAAAAAGTTATAAGGCATTCGGCGACCGTTGTTAGACTTGCGAAAAAATCGGTAAAAGTCATCATCCCACATGATACCATATAGGGACTCAAAGTATTTAACTGTTAGCATTCACATACTGTGGGCTAAGTCAAAGGCTTTCTTATTATCTGAAGGATAATGTAAGCCAACACTCACCCTCGCATTTGCTATTCGGTTAGCAATCGAATAAAAAGAAAAATAATGTAAGGGATGTTTCTTGATTAAATGACGGGCTAACATATAACTTTGATAAGCGTGTCCTGACGGGTAAGCAGGAGTGTTATCGGAAACTGAATCAACAGGTTTTATTTTTTCATTAACTTGATGTGGGCGAGGACGGTTATAATAATGTTTCAAACTCATCAACACAGGTTCGGTTTCATCTATGATTTTTTTCAATTCTGCTTTGTCGTATTCCAGACCTTTTTCATCCATATATTTCATAAACGCTGTGCGAGGACTTTCATCTGTAAGTTTAAAGTATTCTAAATCAGGATTCTTCATACTCTGTAAAACTTTACGAGATTCCGTTAAAGAATTAGGATAATATTTAACCTTCGCAGGTTTAGATGGCTCATAACCTCGTTCCATAAAATCCCTCATTCCCAATCATTAGTAAAACCTTCTTCAAACATTTTACCTGAACCTATCATGTCTGTCCACGCTTGTTCCACATCAGGAATGTCTATAACCGCATACATATTTTCATTATCCAAGAAATCTGCTAATGACATATCTTTTGGAATAGGTTGGGCGGCAGGTAAAACCATATCCGTAAAGAAGTCTAATAGATTGAAATCCAATACATTGTCTATGAAATGCTTTTGAGCGACTGAATTGAAAATATTAGCCCATCCCTCTATACCGTAATTAGTTTCTGCCACTAACAGAAACTCAATAAACTCCGAAGAATCAGTTATCCATTGTGGGATTTGATTAACATCGGAAACTGAAGAAGGGTCTGCGTAAAGAATAGATAGAGCGAATCTTATAGCCCCTCTTCGACTATCTGCAATCCAAACCTCCATGAAAAGATTCTCGTCTGCGACCATATTCAATAAGTGATAGGTGTAGTCTTCTAAACCTGCGTAATCACTTACTTCTATCATCTTCATCATTTTTTGAAGTTCGGGGCTGTCTGCGAACATACTATCAATCTTATGTGGAGGCTTCCACCATTTAAGGGTTTCGTATCATTGTCCTAATTGACCTAACGCCTCAATAATTCTTCGCCACGACAAAGACCTATCAGAAACATAACCTGCTGAAGTGTCTTCTAATACTATCTCTGGTATTTCATTGTTATCAATCCAACTTTGTAATCGAGAAATCAAAACCGCGTCAGGAAGCAATCGCCAACCTAAATCATCAGTTTCATCGTAAGCATTCAAAATGTAAGATATTCCAACTTTATTTTCTCCATCGTAAATAAAAGGAATGTAATTATCTGAAACATCTAAAATGAAGACCATTGGTTTGCCTTGTGGAATGTAATCATCAGCATAGGTCTTAGGCAAGAACCACCCTTCAAGACAGTATTCACAATTCCTTCCTAATGTCGCAGAATCGTCAGGAAAGTAATGTCCAAAACCATCACAGACTTTACAATACTCTGCTTCGGTGTCACCTTCCATATCTGGCCCGAATAAAGCGTGGCCTAAAGCGTGGTCAAATGAAGTAGTCCAATACTCACTATGGGGGAAATCGTTTCGCCCACCTTTAACAAAAGACTGTCCGTGATACATGACATCGGCTTTAATCATTTTCTTACCATAATTAGAAACGTCCATGAAAGGAGCGTTAAAATCCTTTGTTGTCTTTAAACTCATTTTAAAACCCCTGCCAATTAAACAAACCTACATTTTCAACTTCAGGTAAACGGTAAAACATAAAGTGATTATTGCCAAAATAACTGTTGTGATTAGGTTTAACCAATCCTATTTCAGATTTCATATTTTGCCATCCACCCCTCTCAAAACCAATAGAATCCCCCTTAGCCCATTTTTTCAAAAAATGGATTTGAATGTAAAACGCTCCAATGGTCTTGTTGTTATTGTAAAACTCTGGCCTTTCCCAATCCAAAGGATTTACATAGAAAAGATAGTAGTTGTTCTCCTCACCCTGTTTCAATCCTCTAACCAAATACAAAATGCCTGATTTCAACCGTTCATCTGGGAAATCAACCAAGTTATCAGGGACAGCGTATCTATCAATGAATCCTAGATAACCTAACCTTTTAATCTGTGATATGATTCCTAACTCACTAAGATATTCAGCAAACTCAGTATAAGCAACAGAACCCTTGTCAGGGTCGTCCTCAATGTATTCCTGAGTATAATCTTTACCTACTCCAAAACTCCTACTCATTTTACCACAACCAATTAAGCAAACCTATTTTATTCATAACATCAGGAGGACAAATCCAAAGATAAGAGATGTCTGCGTTAAAATCAGGAGGTAAAAAACTTAATTTTGATGGTTCACCGAAAAGTGGGCCAAAACGGTCTTCATCTAAGGCTTCTTGCCATTTTCCTGTGTTAAAAGGATGCTCAGGATGCCACCAATTAGCCGTTTCAGTATCTAATAAAATACCACTTTCATCCACCCCCAACAATATAGTATCAACATCATAGA
>WLWE01002344.1_pt1 | contig 12373 bp, 14 predicted proteins | sample 6718301 | NCBI WGS metagenome assembly WLWE01 (sample SAMN12718691, study PRJNA515312) | sponge metagenome | isolation source: marine sponge | host: Mycale hentscheli | place: New Zealand: South Island, Marlborough, Capsize Point | collected 2003-05-01 | reverse complement strand
TTAGAAATACAACAAATATTTTAGACATAGGAATGAAAGAAGCTATGTCTAGTAATCCTCTATTACGTCAACAAGGATACAGAAGATTAATCGGCGCATCAGTTGTATTGGGTGGAGCAAACGAAGGAGCAGGTCAAATAGCTCAAGCACTTACTGGTGTTAATCAAGAACAAATAGATGCATACAAAAGAAGTCTATCAGCACCTTGGAACTCAAGAGCAACTATTATACCTATCAATAAATGGAAAGATGGTGTGGGTAAAGCTATCAACTTTTCATATTTCAGTCCATATGATGCAGTAACTCAACCATTTACTGCTGCTATCAAAACATTAGAAGAAGGTAAAATGACAGATACAAAAAGAAAAGAAATTCTTTTTCAACAATTAAATCCATTTGGAGATGGGTTTATAGGAAAATTAATTTCTCCATTTATTTCAGAGGCAATTGCTTTAGAAAGAATATCTGATGTGCTACCAGCAGGATTTTTTATTGGAGGTAGAGATGGTAAAACTAAAACAGGCAGTATGGTTTATTCTCCTACTGATGAAACTGGAACTCAAATATCTAAAAGTTTTATTCATTTATTAACAGGTATAGAACCAGGTGCTGTATCGACAGGAAGAAAAATAAAAGATGCAATTACAGGTGATGTGAGCAGAGGTGGCGTTCCAAGAGATTTAAGAGATGAAGCATTAGCATTATTTTCTGGTGTTAGAATTATTAACGTCGATGTACCACGAACTATGCAATATAAAATTACAGAGTATAATAAAAATAAAAGATTAATAACAGCAACAGAAAAATTATTTAGTTTAGAAGATTATAAAACTAGAGGACCAGAAGCTTTAGGTAGAGAGTTTGAAAAGATTCAACAAGAAAATTATAGAGTTAACAAAAATTTTTATTTAGTATTAAAAGATGCAAAAGAAGTTGGTGTGCCTGAAAGACAACTTAAAAAATTATTAAGAGCTAGAGGAATATCAAATAAAAATGCAAGAAAATTATTACAAGGTAAAAACATTCCTTATACTGGCTATAAAGAACGTATGAAAAAAAGAGTTAGAGAAGCCATGAAAATTGGAAAAGACGAAGATTTAGGAATTGTAAATAGAGAGTATTTTTATCCTAGAGTTGAGTTTAGAAAAATTGAAAGAGAATATAAAAACAAAACATTAGATCCAGATGCACCAGTTAATAGAAGTATTATTGATAGTGTTATGGATTTGTTTAGTGAAAGAGTTACACCACAAGGTGAAACAGTTCAAACAGCACAAGTACAAGAGATAAAAACACCACCATTACCAGGTACACCTATGCCAAACGTTAAGACTGCAGCGGCAAATGTCAACCCTATTACGAACTTGACACGTACACAAGAAGCTTTACTATCACCAGAAGAAAAAATTATAGCGAGCAGAACATAATGCCAAGTGGAGATAAACTAAACCCTAAAACTACAAGAGAGCATTTACTCTCTATTTATGGATATATTACAGGTTTAAAGAAAGACGTTAAACATATGCATGGAGGTATTCACGATTTGGGCGGTAAGATAGACAAGATCTATTGGGTGTTATTGGGTACTGTTGGGGCAGTATCACTTCTGCTATTAGAAAAGGTATTAGACAAAGGTTGGTTTTAACATGCAGCTTTCAAAACATTTTACTTTAAGAGAGATGACAAATTCTATGACTGCGCAACGTAAGGGCATAGACAACACACCAGGAGCAGGTGAGATTAAAGCTTTAGGAGATCTATGTTATGAGGTCTTAGAGCCACTTCGTGCACATTTCGATAAACCGGTCACGATTACATCAGGATACCGCTCAGAGGCGCTCTGTGAGGCTATAGGCAGCAAAAAAACGTCACAGCATGCCAAGGGCCAGGCCGTCGACCTAGAAATTTTTGGCGTACCAAATATTAAGACAGCTTACTGGCTACAAAATAACGTGGACTTCGATCAATTGATCATGGAGTACTACGATAAGGATGATCCTGCAGGCGGATGGGTCCACATAAGTTATCACGAATCAGATTCAAATAGAAAACAAGTTCTTACTTTCGACGGAAAAAAATACACTGAAGGCTTACCAGATATGGAATGGAAAGACGGCAAAGTCGTAGGTTAAATCCATTCTTTTAATTCTTCACCTAAAACTTGCGATGCTATGTTTATTTTTTTACGTAATGATTGTACAATTTTTTCATCTACAGTATCTTCAGCAATTAAATCAACATAGGTTACCGTTTTTTTCTGTCCTATACGGTGTGCTCTGTCTTCTGACTGTAATCGTTTTTCTAGGTCATATCCGTTAGAATAGTAAATTACGGTGTTTGCAGCTGTCAAAGTAATGCCATAGCCGCCCGTAGAAGGCGTTCCAACCATAAACCGACACTTAGGGTCGTCCTGAAATTTCTTAATATTAGGTTGTCTTTCTTCTTGAGGAGTGACTCCATAATAATCAACAATGGACCCCGGACCATAAACTTTATTAACTTCTTCTATAATACTATTTACATCACGTTGCCAGTGAGCCCAGATAATAGCTTTGCCTTCTGTTTCTTCTAACACGTCCATAAGTTCTTTTAATCTATTACTACTAACACCTTGGGTAGTACCATCGTCAGCTACAAAATGGCCACAAGTTATTTGTTGTAGACGCATTAGCTGTGTCAATACAGTTAAGGTAGATGCAACTTTACCATTCATATGTGCGATAGCTTGTTTTTTCATTTCTTCATAAACTTTACGTTGATCTGGTGTTAATGCTATATGACGTTTGACAAATACTTTGTCTGGTAAATCTAGACAATCTTCTTTTAATACTCTGTAAGAAAAATTTTTAAGAGTTTCTGATAGCTCGTTTAAGTTTTGAAACTTGTGTACAACTTGAATAGATCTACCTGATAGATGTAACGTTTTCATTTCTGCATATCTATTACGAAACGCGTAGTAAGAAGTAAAATCTAATATCCACGGATCAAGGAACTCACACTGCGTGTACAAATCTAATGGGTTTTTAGTAACCGGAGAACCTGTCATGATTCTTCTGTACTTTGACATACGTCCTAGTTTAATTATATTTTTAGTTCTTCTAGCAGAAGGTGTTTTAATTGTAGTAGACTCATCAATAGCCATTAATGTGCTGTGTGAGTTTAAAAATTTAGCTGCAAAATCTACACCTTTTTTAGTTGATAAAGCTTCTACATTCATAATTAAAATATGAAGTGCTGTTCCTATTTCATACAATGTTTCTAATTTTTCTTGTTGTTTTTTTGTAATGTTTGACTGCCACAATACGGTCACATTCTCTATATGATTTGGTAAGTGAGTTGGTAGTTCTTGTTCGTACCAAGTTTTAACAACACCTTTGGGTGCAATAATTAAAGCACCATTAACTTTACCTTTATCATATAACATTGACATGTTATCGATTAATACTTTTGTTTTACCCGTACCCATTTCCATAAAGTACGCATACGTTTCTTTGTTCCATGACTTTTCTAAAGCAGTCAATTGATGCTTGTAAGGTTTTAATTTAAATTTGTAATTCATAACTTTCTACCTTGACATATAAGGTATGATGAATTATATGTCAAGTCATGAAAGCAGAAAATACAGTTTATGTTATACAGCATATTGCAGGAAGCCAAGCAGGCACTCCTAAAATAAATATTATAGGTGCAAAAGATTATGGTGATTTAGTTTTTTTATTACCAGAATTTTCACAAATGATTTTTTCTCCTGGTCCTTTAGTTTATAAATTAAGACAAGGATTAAAAAATTTTAAAGAAGGTGATCATTTATTATTAACAGGTGATCCTGCTCTAATAGGTGTAGCGTGTTCTATAGTTTCTGATATTACAAATGGTAAATACAATTTATTAAAATGGGATAAACAAGAAAAAAAATATTATCCTATTTCAATTAGTCTATACGAGAAAGGAGAAATAGATGAGCATAAAACATAATATAAAAATAAAAACATTTACAGGTAGTGGGTCAATTAATTTTGAAGAAGACCAACAAGATGCAATGAAAAAGACTGACAACATACAGTCTCTAGCAGATCAAGTTGAAAGATTAGAATCTTTAAATGCAAGACTTGCACTACAAGAAGACAATTTAAAAAATATAAAAAAAGACATTGAAAGATTATCAGGTGAGGTCATACCAACCATGATGTCTGAAATGGGTTTAGCTGAATTAAAACTTGAAGATGGATCACATCTAAAAGTTTCTACGTCATACAAAGCGCACATAACAGAGGCGAATAAAGAGATGGCGTTTAACTGGCTTCGTGACAATGGACTAGGAGATATTATTAAGAATGAGATCTCGGTGTCTTTTGGTCGTGGCGAAGATAACAAGGCAGCACACTATGCTGAACTTGCGAAGGGTCAAGGGCTTTCACCGACACAAAAGTTGAAGGTGGAGCCTATGACTCTGAAAGCGTTAGTCCGTGAGCGTATTGAGGCAGGTAAAGAAATGCCAACGGAAATCTTCGGGGTGTTCTCGGAGAATAAGACAACAATAAAAAGGAACAAATAACATGAACCAAGTAACAGAAAAAAAGAATGGTGCACTGGCTACATTTGATATGGAAGCTGATGCACAACAAGGAGCCCAGAATATTTCGCAAGCAGATCTTGCGTTACCATTCCTAAAAATTTTGGGTCAACTATCTCCAGAGGTAAACAAAAGAGATGGTAAGTACGTCGAGGGCGCAGAGCCAGGCAAAATCATAAACACTGTAACTAATCAATTGTATGATTCTTTACAGGTTATACCTTGTCACTACAAACGACAGTACATTGAATGGCAAGACAGAGGTACCAGCACTGGTGCACCTGTTGCAATTCACGAGGCAGACAGTGATATTGTAAGCCAAACGACTAGAGGCAAAGATTACAAAGATAGATTACCAAATGGTAACTACCTTGATAATACTGCTAGTCATTTTGTATTAACAGTAGGTGACACACCATCAACTGCTTTGATTTCTATGAAGTCTACTCAACTTAAAGTTAGTAGAAAATGGAACTCAATGATGATGGGTATCAAAATGCAGGGTAAAAATGGTTTGTTTACACCGCCAACTTACAGCCACATTTATAAACTATCAACCGTTCAGATGTCTAACGACAAAGGAACATGGTTTGGTTGGGATGTAGCAAAGGTAGGACCAGTTACAGATAAAGCTATCTATGACATGGCAAAAAACTTTGCAGTGAGCGTAGGTAAAGGTGAAGTACAAGCTAAACCTGAAGTTCAAGAGCAAACTAAAACATCTTTGAATTTATAATATCCTAGGTAGTGGGCGTCGAAGCGAGAGTGGAAACGCCCACTTTTAATTTATGAATGATAAGATAAATACAAAACCTATAACCTATGAAGATTGGCTTGATCTTGGTCACGTGATAATACCCACTGATCAAAAGAAGGCCAGGGTCAGTTGGAAGAAAGATGATTTTAGCCTCAAGAAAGAAGAATGGAAAAACAATCACGCAAAAGCACAGATAGCATTACGATTAGATCAACACATTGATTTAGACATAGACAACTTTGTTGTCAGAAGATTTATAACACATTATTTAAAAGACTGTGGAGCAGTTTATGGTAGAAGAAACAATCCAAACAGTCATTACCTTTGGACAGGGTCCTGCAAATTTACACAATACATATTACCAAAAAGTTTTGAAAAAAATTTTGAGAAGTTTCCACATGGTGCAACTCTTTGTGAGTTAAGAAGTGGTAAAGAAAGATATACAATAGTTCCAGAGTCACCTTACGATGACAATGGAGAAGTAGTTGAGTGGGCAGATTACACTAACATTCACGAGTATAGTGGAAATATAAAAGTTGATGTAGGTAAGATTGCTTTGTCTACTGCACTTACAATTATATATCCTTCTGCTGGGTCCAGAGATATTTACTGCACAGCAGTGGCCGGAACTTTAATTAAGAATACAGATTGGACGGCAGATGAAATAGATAAATTTGTACATAACATTGCAATTGAAGCTAATGACACTGAAGCTGAAAAAAGAAATGAAAAAGGAACGACAGGTAAGAAAGCAGAAAAACAATATGGGATTCCTAAACTTGCAGAAGTCTTAAACGTAGAACAAAAAGATGTAGTAAAATTATTTAGTTGGATTGGTATTGAAAACAAGACAGAAGAAATACAAGAACACGTTGGAGAAATAACAGAGTATGGAAGCGATAGATATTTTGTAAAGATATACACGACAGAAGAAGGCAAGAAAGTAGAAAAAGATATAACTGTAGAGGGACCACAGTTAATGAATAAAAAAATATTTTATAATGAAGTGATGAAACAAGCTGCAGTATTTTTACCATACATGAAAGAGATGGACTTTGAAAAAATGATGATAGCTAAGTTTGAGACTCGTAGAAAGTCACAAGATTATGATCCAGAATCTAGCGAGGACTTACGATTCATTGGTTGGTTTGATAGTTTCATTGCAGAACACAAAGCATTTACAGACAAAAAAGAATTACATTTATTTGGTATGCCTTTTTACAATATTAAAAATGAAAGTTTAGAATTTAAATTAGATAAGTTTGATGACTATTTACAAAAGAAAAGAGTCAGTATGGCTAGGGTAGATTTAGTTTTAAAATGCAGGAACGTTTTAAAAGCAAAGAAATACAGAGGTAAATACAAAGAGCACTCTTGCTCTACATATAAAATAGAAAACTATAACGTAGATGAAACTAATTTAATTCATGAAGGTGAGTTTGAAGAAGTGACGGAGGTAAAACAAATAGAACATGAGCAATCTTAAATTTATTGTTGGTCCTCCAGGGACAGGTAAGACACACATATATTTGAAAAGTAAATACAAAGACTTATTAAAAACTTATTCACCAGAAAAAATGATTCTACTATCACATACCAATGTAGCTGCTGATGAAATTAGAGAAGCTGTAGAAGATCTTCCTGAAATTAAAAACATGAAATTAGAAGAGAACTTTTTTGAAAATAGAATATGTACAATTCACAAGTACTGTCAAAGTAAACTAATTAAAAAATCTTTATTCAAAGATGAGGACCACATTAATTTATGTAGGATGCACAAAGAATTTAAATACCATGATGTAAAAGAAAATGTTTCAGAAGACCATGACTTTTATAAATTTGTAAAAGGTGCAATCGGCAGAGGATTAACAACTAAAGAATACTATCTTATGTTAAAACAAAAAGGTGATTTAAAAACTTACAAAGATTTAAGAATGATAAATCAAATGATTGTATGGGCTAACGATTATAAAAAGAATGAACAAGTTAGAGCTTATGAAGATATGATACAAGAGTTTAACAATCCAAATGTTAAAGTGCCTGACATAGATGTCTTAATAGTTGATGAAGCACAAGATAGTAACGTACCTCAAAGAAAAGCTTTAGAAAAAATTGCAACCAGCGCAGAAGAATTTATTATGGTAGGAGATCCAGATCAAACTATATTTGAATGGGCAGGAGCTGATGCAGATTACTTTCATACAATATCTAAAGATGCAGAACAATTAGAAGACGGACTTAGATGTGGTAAAACTATAAACGAATTGTGTAAAAAAATTATAGCACCTATCTGGCAAGAGTATGAATACAACAGAGTATGGAAACCTGCTAAAGATATAATAGGTCATCACTATCATTTACCTGATTACATTTCAGACTGTTCACACATGCGAGTATTGTTAGATAAAATAAAAAATACAAAAGAAAGTTTTTTATTTACATTTAGAGGTAACCCTTCACACAAATGGGCTAGAGCTTTTCTGTTAAGAAACGGAATTAATTTTTGTGCTGTAGGTAATTCAGCGTTTGTATCTAAAAAACAATTTGACTGTCATAAAGTTTGGCCTGACTTTGTAAAAGGTAAACCTGTATCATTACGACAAGTAAAATATTTCTGGGAGTATATGGGTATGCAAACTATCGTTAAAGGCAAAGGCAAAGAGACATTTAAAGATTGGATTGACAAAGAATATACGATTCAAGAATTAATAAATAAAAACTATTTATATGAGAAAACCCTTGAATTTACAGACTTTTTAGACACTCGAATAAAAAGTAAAATAAACGAAGAACAGGTTAAGTTCATAAGACAATTAATTAGAAATGGTGTTGATGTCGAAGAGGTAAGCAGAGTTCAATACGGAAACATACACAAAGTAAAAGGTATGACGTTTGACAATGTTATTGTTGATTTGACTGCAACAAGAAGAGAAGATTATTTTACACAGCTTCGTTTAAAGTATGTGGGTTACAGTAGAGGAAGAGTTGATTGTTGGACAATCGCATCACAAAAACAATACACACTAGGAGTACGACAATGAGTAAAGTATGGGACAAGCAGCACGGCGGGAATCACTACCAAAAATATAAAATTCAACCAAGTAAGTTTGTAGTTGAGAATGAATTGCTATACCCAGAAGGGTGTGCTATAAAATATATTATAAGACATCGTGACAAAGGGAAGAAGCAAGATCTATTGAAAGCAATACACTTTATAGAAATGATAATTGAGAGGGATTACAATGTGTAACACACCAGAAGACTTAGATTTAGAAGGTATAGATACAGTAGCAGTTGATATTGAAACATACGATCCTAATTTAAAATCAAAAGGGTTGGGTGCGATCAGAGGTGATGGTTTTGTTTGTGGTGTTGCAGTTGCAACTGACAAAGAAATTGCATACTTTCCATTGAGTCATGCAGATACAGAATTAACATTAGATAAAAAATTAAAAATCTGGGAGTCTTTAAACGAAAAGATATTTCAGAATGAAAAAATTACTAAGGTCTTTCACAATGCAATGTATGATGTGTGTTGGATAAGAGCTGTCACTGGTAAAAAAATGAGAGGTAGAGTTGTTGATACAATGATTGCAGCCTCTGTAGTTGATGAGAATAGATTTAAATACTCATTGGATTCTCTGTCAAAAGATTATTTAAAAGATGAAAAATATAAATACGACTTACAAGAAAAAACACTAGCGTGGTCAGGTGGGACTGTAAAAGATCCTATGACTAACATGCATAAACTACCTGCGTCTGTTGTAAAAGAATATGCAAAACAAGATGTGAATTTAACTTTACGTTTGTGGAAGTTATTTAATAAAAAATTAGACGACGTATTATATACTAAACCAGAAAATAATGAAAAGAAAACTTGTAGAAATATATTTGAATTAGAAACAAAATTATTTCCTTGCCTGGTTGACATGAAGTTTAAGGGCGTTAAGATAGATACCCCAAAAGCTAAACTGTTTGGAAAAAAGTTAGAGAAAAGAAAAAATAATTTAATTAATATTATTAAAAACAAAACTGGTCTAGACATACAAATCTGGGCAGCAGCTTCTATAAAAAATTTATTAGATCATCAAAAGATTAAAGAATATAAAACAACACCTAAATCTAAGATGCCACAATTACCAAAAGATTATTTGCGTACACACGAGAATAGATTTTTAAGAATGGTAGCCAAGGCTAGAGAATGTGACAAAGCTAAAAGCACATTTGTAGATGGTCTATTAGGTTTTGTTCACAATGGCAGAATACATGCTGACATCAACCAAATAAGAGGTGATGGTGGTGGAACAGTAACTGGCAGATTCTCTATGAGTAATCCTAATTTACAACAGATTCCATCAAAGGGTTACATTGGTAAAAAGATGAGAGAGTTATTTATACCTGAAGAAGGTGCTAAGTGGGGCAGCTTTGACTACTCACAACAAGAACCACGTATTGTAGTGCACTATGCAATCAAACTAGGACTACCTGGTACTGATGGTTTACAAGAAGAGTTTGACAAAGAAGATGCAGACTTTCATCAGATTGTTGCAGACATGGCAAGCATACCAAGGTCACAAGCTAAAGTAATTAACCTGGGTCTGTTCTATGGCATGGGTAAGATAAAACTACAAAAAGAATTAAGTTTAGAACCTATGGAAGCTACTAAACTATTTCAAACTTACCATGGTAAAGTACCTTTTGTTAAACAATTATCTTATGCTTTATCAGATTTTGCAACAGCAGAAGGACTGTTGTTTACGTTAGGTGATAGATTCTGCAGGTTTAATAAGTGGGAAACCACTGACAAAAAATGGAATCCTAAGATAAATAGATTTGATGAGGTGCCTTTGTATACCAAAGAACAAGCCATAGATGCTTACAAACTAGAGCAAATGGAGAAGTACAAAGAGTTAGTAGACGAAAAGCTAGAACACTTTGACAAACACTACACACCAGCGTTTACTTACAAAGCTTTAAATAAATTAATACAAGGGTCCGCTGCAGATATGACAAAGAAGGCCATGGTAGATCTTTACGAAAAAGGTATAATACCTCACATACAAATTCACGATGAACTTTGTTTTTCAACCACGGACCACGAAGCAAAGTTGATCAAAGAAACAATGGAACAAACTATACCTCTTGAGGTCAAGAACAAAGTAGACTATGAATCTGGAGCTAATTGGGGTACAATTAAATGAGGTTATTTTATGGCTTACTTAAATGCAAATATTCCTGTACAATATGCACAAATAAAAAGGGAGTATTTATATGATCTTAAAAAACATAAAGGCGAAGTTGAAGACTGTATTATCTTCGGCATCACAGCTATTACCGGTAGGGCTATTCTCTGGCATGCCATCATGGAAAACGGTGCTGTCTTTTATCGTCTACCCATATCGGCTTTTATTCAACGTGGTTATGAACCCGCAGCTGTTCCACCCAAGAGACTTGATGAATTGGAATTGTGGAATAGTTTTTCTTATTACCCTGCTGTTACTAGTTGGGATATTTTAGAAGCACAATCAGGTAGATATATTGGTAAAGATAAGAAGTGGCATCACGGTAAATATTTATTTACTGTTGACTTTGCACATCCAGAGCCTAATATACTAGACACTGATCATTCAGAGATTCCGCACGAACATAAGTGCGCACACATACTTGCCTTAGATGATGGCAACTATGCGGCACAGCCAAACAATAGATTAATTTGGGACATACCTTCTTTCACAGTTAAGGACAATATTCCGGACTGGAAGGTACAAACCAGTGAATGGAATGTGGAAGACGTTGGTCAATGGCGAACAGAGGACACTGACAATTTCTTCTACGAAATAGAGGAAAAGAAAAATGAATCTAGCTGATTTATTAAAAAAAAATATTGTCATGATCCCGGTAGTAGCTTCAGTGCTAGTCGGAACATTTACTGGTGTTAAGTATGTTGTTAACTTAACAGACACTATCAATGCAAACCAAGCAGAAATACAAGAGTTGAAAACTATGAGCATAGAAAATGTTCGTAGAGATATGGCTGTGTTAACAGATAACGTAAATACTATTATTGCAAAACTAGAAAGAGCAGAGGGTACTTGGGAAATGGCAGAGAATTTATATGAAGTGTTAGCCGATAGAGTAAGGCAAATGGAATATGATATTAAAGATTTAAACAGAGAAATAAATTATTAGGATGAACTATGGAGATTGCCAGGATGAATTACAAATTTACAGCGATACTTATAGCCTTGTTATGTTTTATGGCTCTGTTTATGGATCCTGCATATTCTAGAAACGAATATCTTAACGACGGTAGTACTAGATGTGGTGAAGTAGATTTATCTGTATCTAATCGTGATTACGAATATGATAATTACGATCGTAGTTGGAACGAAAGCAACTCACAAGAAGTAAGACTTACATATAGAAAGTATTTAGGAACAGACTGTAAAACATCAAAAGAAAACGCACAAATCAAACAACAACTTGAGTTGATGAAAATGTGCAACAAAGTAAATAGAAATCCAAGCCTTGCACTTAATGAAAACTTTGCATTGTTGGTATCAAAATGTAGGGGTGTGATACCAGAAGTAGATGAAGTAGAAACTATGCCCACAGGTAGTCTTTGGGATGAGTTAAAAGATGATTATATCAAAGCTAATCCAGATTCTAAGAGCATGGATAACAGTACATTGAAAATGCCTCCGAAAGATTATATACTGCCTCCACCAAAACCAAAAGATGAGTAAGAAAACATTAAACATATCCGAAGAGGCCTCTGTACAGATGCCGATGAAGACGGTAGCATCGCTAATTTTGCTCGTCGCAGCAGGCGTGTTTGCATACACCGAGCTCACAGCCAGGTTGGTATCACTGGAGACATCACGTGAGCTGTTTGAGGCTGACCTGCTCAAGAAAAGCGAGCAACTGCCCACGGACCAAGAACAATACATGCTCCTGGAGGCAGTTTTTTCTGACGTAGAGAAGTTACAAAAAAACCAGGAACAGAATATGACAAACAAAGTCAACATAGAATTTACTCAAAA
>WLWE01002343.1_pt1 | contig 12374 bp, 26 predicted proteins | sample 6718301 | NCBI WGS metagenome assembly WLWE01 (sample SAMN12718691, study PRJNA515312) | sponge metagenome | isolation source: marine sponge | host: Mycale hentscheli | place: New Zealand: South Island, Marlborough, Capsize Point | collected 2003-05-01 | reverse complement strand
TTAGAATCAACAACAGATATAACATCTTCTGTATGTTCAAACTCTACATCAGGAACAGTAGGTAACTTATCTGCATACTGTCTTTCAACAGAGAAGCCTACACCTGTACCATTCATAAGTATATATAACACTTCATCAAATGCTCTTGGACTATCAATAGGAATATAAGAACAGTTATAACCTGCTACATTCTCTCTATCTAATGCTTTACCTGATGTCATCAAGGCTCTCATACTTGGCATAACTTGTAAGGAAAGTATACCTTCTTCTAAATCTTCCCACTCTTTCTTTTTAATTACACCGTCATAATTATTATCTATGTGTTCTTTGAAGAAAGACACAAGTCTACTTACAGTTTCACTCCAACTCTCTCTTCTACCTTCATCTTCTAACCAACGTGAATACCTAGACATGTGAATGAAAGACTGGTATTCGGTGGGTAAGTAATTACTTCCCATTAATGATGCCATGTTTAGCTCCTCTATTTATATTTCATTATTAAATTGTTACGGACTTGCCATAGTTTAGTCTCTCCTATATAGAAAGGTTCAACCCATACTTTGACGTTAGGTACTTTAGATACCCAATAATTATATATCTTATCAGCTAACTCTTGTGATAATCTTTTGTCTCCTAAATAATCTTTACCTGAGTATGCCATTATTGTAATGTCCTTTTTTCTTTTATAGATATACCTTGAGAATATTCAGCTAACTCCATCAGTTTCTCAGAGAAAGCTTTGTCCATATATTCAACAGCGTCTTCATCTGTATCAGTTCTATCTCTTAAATTTTTCATATCATTTTTAAATGTATCAACTAAATCTTTTAAACTTATTAATCTTTCTTGACCATTCCAATCTAACATTAAAAGATCTCCTGATAAATTAATAACTACATCTTCTAATTCATTTCCATTTATCATATACATGCTCCAATATTAATTCACAATAGTGTATAACTTTTCTTATATCTTCTTCTTGTCCTTTAGTCTTATGTCGAGTAATATATTTTACCACATTTCCTTCTAAGAAGTCAAGTTTATTTTTAACTATATATTCTGTTGGTTGTATTACACAATCTTTGTAATGACTTCCACCCACTTGTCTAGCACTTGCTGTTTCTTTTACTGACTCACGAACCATATCGTCATGTGTTTCAAAACTATCTTCACTCATTCCACTCACTCCACCTTTCATCATAAACAAAGATAGGAGTTCCTTCACCTACCCATGCTCCTTGTACATTATAATCAAAGTATTCTAAAGCTTCTTCCTCTGTCATACCTTCTCTCATTAATATTTCTATGCATCTACTATGAGAATAAACATAGAAGTCTGTATTAAACTGTTGTCCTCTACCTATCAAGGCATCTTCAAATCCATCTGCTTTATATCTATCTTCTTCTCTCATGCCACACCAATTACATTCTTCATTATGTCCTACTTCCATATTCGTCTCTTCTATTTTGCAATAATGTTTCCACATAATCATGTTATAGTCTCATGTAATATTGCATTGATTCGTTTCCTTACAAATTCTATTTCGTTTGTATTAAATAATTTTTTAGTAAACGCAGTAAGAGCATCAGGATTTATTCCTGCCATGTCACATACATCATCTCTATCTGTAGCTGTTACACCATATGAAGAAGTAAGCCATGATCTTGCTCTATCTCTCATTAAAATATTGTAAGCATTTTCTCCTTCATAAGTTGGTTTAGTTGCATCTAATAATTGTTGCAGAATAACACACAACCAGAGCACACGTTCAGGACTATGAGAATCATGTACTCCTTCGTTAAGTACCTGAGCTAATGACTCTTCGTTAGACATCACTCACAGTCTCTACTCTGACTACATCTTTATGTCTTTTTCTTTTACCTTGTTGTACTTTACATAGATGACTCTTGTCATAATTATTTAAGCTTGCAAACAGTTTAAGATTAGGTATAACTAATTTTCTTTTATCTGTAAAAGTTACTTCATATACTTCTGCAGGTACAGGCTTACGTCCTTGTACTGGTCTATAATATTTACCACCTACATAATTATTATAATAAGCAGGTTCATCTGTTCCTTCAATCACACTATCAAGTACATTGTATTTCATTTGATAAAATAATTCATAGTAACCTAGACTTCTTTTATTTTTAAACTCATCTATTACTTCAAATATAAAATTCTTTTTACCTACTTTTTTTATATCTTCATTAAGATGTTTAGAAGATCCAGTATAAGATTGCCACTTAGAAGGTGTCTGATCTTTACCTATATAATATTGTTTACATCCTATATATTTTTTCTTTGTTTTAATATTAGTTATAACATAGACAAATCCAAATCTATCTAGGGTGTCAGGTTCAAAAGCTTTGTTAGTTCTTAGGTCAGTCCAATGCATTAGAAGTCCTCTCTTACTCGTGGCTCTTTCTTTACATAAGTATAGAACTCATTACCACTAGCATAATTAAATTTACGTAAACCAAAACCATCATTAGAATCTTTCCAACATAATGTTTTAAAGTCACAGAACTTACATCCAATAGGTAACTTTCTGTTACCATTGTTTTCTTCTACTTCTTTGTAACATCTTTCAGGTGGAGTCTTCTTCTTTAATAATGTTTTAAGTTGCTTAATTCTTTCTTCTGGTTTTACATCGGAGACATCAGTCTTTAATAGTGTCATGAAACCATTTGATTTATCTACTGCTAAAAAATATCCTTTATCTTTTCCCATAGCCTTAGCATAGCTAGAGATTTGGTAGATGTATCCAAACGGATCATCATCAACTAGTGTACCATTAAAGAACTTTCTAAATCCATAGGGAGATGCTGACTTAACATCAACTAATTCTCCATCTATCTCTGCATCTATATGTCCTTTAACTCCACCAACTGTTACTTCTTCTTGACACTTATCTACCTTATGTCCTGCTTCTCTCACTAGGAATAAGGTAAGCTCTTCTATTATATGACCTAATAAAAATTTAATCTTGGTAGCTGTGGGCAAAGGTTCTTTCTCATGCCCATTGTAATCATACCATAACTGTCTATCTTTTTTACCTATACTTGATAGTCTCATCTTACCTGTGGTATCTCTTACCTCTGATAAAACTTGTATGACTGACTCAGCTATTCCCTCTTTTAAAAGTGTGAGATTAGTTTCTGAAGGAGTCCTACCTTGATTAAATAATATATCAATGTCCTCTAACAGAGAACTAATCTCACGTTTACTCATTAGAATGGAGCAGATTCTTCTGAGCTGGTGCTGGCTATAGCACCATCAGCAACGTAGCCATCAACCTCATCAAAGTCCTCTGACTTTGCGTATGGTACGAGGTCAATAACTTGAACAGCATCAAGGTAAAACTTATTCTTACCTTCCATAGATGGTACGTTCTCAATCTCTACAGATCGGAACATAACTCTAACGTCAGATCCATTACCTATCAATGTACCTGCGATGTCGTTCTTCTTAGCATCAACAACTCTAGGCTTAGGGAGAGGTTCGCCTTTCCTGTTGAATGCATTCTTTTTAAACGTGAAGAAATCTCCACGATCATCTTTCTTATTCTTGATAGAAGCTGAAGGGTTAAGTCCTTCTAATAGTTTACGTGTAGCTTTATCAATAGTTAAATCTATAGTGTACTCTGTGTCTTCTTGTGCAGTCGTGTTATATTTTTGAGCTGGTCTATCTAGCTTTGCCCAATAAGCTTTACCTGTTACTACTGGCATATCCAATCCTCTCGGTGGTTAATTGTTAAAGTTAATAACATCTTATACCATATTCAGTTTAAGATGTCAAGTCTTTTATTCGAATGCGAGCATCTCTTAATTGTAGCTCACACTCTCTTACGTTGTTGCGAAGAATATTATTCTCCTCAGTAAGCTCTTTAATCTTGTGTTGTAATTCATTCTTCTCTTTTATAAACTCTGCTACGTGTCTTGGTAATACGTACTCCATTAGTGTGTCTCCGACCAGTTGAGCCCTATCTTGTACTCTCCATCAAGTGGGCAGTTTAAATTATATTCATGTCCTGCTCTTATTATAGCACTAACTCCTAGCTTACCAACTAAATTTCCATCAGCTTCTTCACATTCTACTTGCCATTCATCATGTACATTAGCAACAATCTTTACATCATCTGTTAAACTATTAGCAAATAATACTAATGCTTTCTTCATGACCACAGCAGCAGCACCTTGAAGCTTGGTATTCAATGCTGAATGTGGTGAACGTACCCATATCTTTCTGTTATCTAATCCTCTGAGCCATCCTCTACCTGCTTCATTTGTTATCATGTTTCTTAGTTTAGCAAGCGAAGGTGTTTGTTCAAGAAAATTATCTATTAATTCTTTTCCCTTCTTGGAACTACCACCTACAATAGAACCAATCTTCTTAGAACCTGCACCATACAGGAATGCATAGATGAATGTCTTTGCTTGATCTCTGGTCTTCAGTCCTGCATTCTTTTGATTCAATGAATGTATATCACCATTCAATATCTCTTGAGTATAGTCTGGATCTCTCATGTAATGAGCAAGCATTCTTAATTCAATACCACTTGCATCTATACCTACTAATACTCTACCTTTGGGTACAGTCCAACATGTTCTACACTCTTTACCATATGGCGAATACCCTGCAGGTATCTGAGCCATGTTAGGTTTGGCATGAGCCATACGACCTGTGATAGTTCTCAGGGTAAGTACCTGCCCATGTACTCTGTCATCAGGAGAAGAGTCAAGAGCATCAAGCCATGAGTTTACCTGAGCAATTCTTTTTTGTAACATAAGATACTCAGCTATAACTTTTGCTTCTGGCATATCAATAGTATTCAATACAGCTTCATCAACTATTACACTACCCTTGTCTGTCTTCTTCTTAGGTTCCCACCCACGTTCCATTAATCTTTCTGCTATCTGTTTACGTGAACCAACATTGAAGTCTTGCATTGTAACCTTCAACTTTGTTTTAAGCTGTGTCTCAATGCGTTTAGGTGGGAACACTACCCTCAGCTGTTCACGTATCTCGTTAATTCTTTTTTCTAATTTACTTACTAGGCTCATTGCATATGGTTCATTCAAATAGAATCCATCATTCTCTTGTCTGCATGTTATTCTTTTAACATCATGTTCTAACTTGATACACTCCAAAGAGAAACCTGCAAGTTCATTACGAAGATGCTTGTATAACTTAACAGTTACAGCTACATCTTGTTTACAATAGTCCAACATCTCTTGACTATACTGCGACCAGTCATTGTAATCTCCTTTGGGAAAAGATAATCGTGCACCCCATGAACCTAATGAATGCCCACCATCTCTGTCTGGTCTAGCTATCTGACTGAGTATCATGGTGTCCATTAGTTTCTCATGTGGTATCTTAGTTCCCCAGATCTTTTCAATCTGTGGTGCATCAAAAGAAATAATATTATGTCCTATGATTCGGTCATACTTACCAATCAGTTCATCAAGATAGAGTCCAGTACGCATGACGAATACCTCACCAGTCTCCACATCTTGAGCTACCAAACACCAGATGGTATCAGGATTTAATCCATTAGTTTCTATATCAATTACAAGTGCACTATCCATTACAGCTCCTCAAAATCCTCTGCTTGTTCATCTATATCATCTGGAAAGACTTCTGTCAACCTACTTGTATCTCTGTCATAGTGTAGGTATGTACTTGGTCCAGTCAATCCTGAGAATCTATTCTTCAATACTCTTATCAAGGTAATGTTTCTCTGATAAAGATCAGGGTTCTGTCCATCTCTTTCAAGTCCTAGTACCATGTTACTTAGCTGACCTATACCTGCTGTACCTCTCAGTTCAGCCAAAGAAGTTTGTCCACCTTCCTCATGTGATTTACCTGTAGGTCTCTTACTATGACTGACCATACCTAACCAGATGTTGAGTTCAATAGTTAAAGTCTTCAGCTTGGTAGCTATCTCATCCAATGCCTTACGTTCATCACCTTGTGATTGGTCACTCACCAAGATAGAGATGTGATCAAGGAATATATATTTACAATCACAACCCAGAGCAAGATACCTGATGGCACTTACTACCTCATCAATATTGTTTGAACCAAACGATTCATAGAAGTGATACCTATCTGTGCCTAGTGTACTGTTGAAGGCATCATCAAACTCAGTTCCTTTTAACTCGGTGGTAGGTAGGTGCAAAGGTTTGTTAGCAGACAAGGACATCATACCTCTGGCAGAATCTTCTAATGGTTCCTCAAAGAATAACATACCAATGTTATCTTCACATGTATGTTGTATGTGATAAGCTAACTCACGTAATACTTGTGTCTTACCCATGCCTGATCCTGCTGTGATAGTCCACATCTCACCTCGTCTAAGTCCATAGGTAAGATCTTGTAATGCAGTCCAAGGTAATGATAGACACTCAGGTTGTTTCTTATTCTTCAATGTATTGTATAAAGATTTACCAGATACAATTCCTGCAGGTGTATATTTCTCTGCACCAAACCATGCATTCCTGAACTCTTCATCTCTATCTGCCATGAGATAATCACATGCATCCTTCATACCATTGCTATGTATCATGACCTTAGCTTTGTTAGGAAATAGTTTTGCTACCTCATCACTTGCTCTCTTACCTGCCTCATCATTATCAAAACAAATAACAATCTCTTTGAATGAATCCAGATACTTGTAGTTCTGTTGACAATTCTTCTTGGCTGATTGTGCATTGTGTACTGAGACAGCAGGATACCTTGAACCAAGCAGCTGGTAACAAGCCATGGCATCAAGTTCTCCTTCAGTAATTGTTATACCTTTGGCTGACTCTTTGCCAAAGACATGCTGACCAAATAGAGTAGCTACCTTTGGTGTGCCTTCCCATGTAAATTGTTTACCTGCTCTGCGTACCTTGTTGGCAACATGGTTCTTATCCGAATCATAGTAAGGATAGTACTGAGACACACCTTGCTCTACTGTTACATTAAACTTTTTGACTGTGGCAAAAGACAATTTCCTATCATCAATAGGTTGGTGTCCGTCACGACCTTTACCAACTGCATCTACATGAGACATAGATATATCCTCAGTAGGTTGTGGTTCTTGTATTACATTATCAAACATTCTATCTACATCTCCCTTACTTAATGTTGTTACACATGAGAAGCAATGACCATGACCATCTTCATAAATTGTAAATGCATCTGAAGATGTGCAAACTGGGCAACTTATATGAGACTCTTTAGTATCCATTACTGCTCCTTAATAAGATTATTATTATAATTATTATCTTTCTAAGTTTCTTTTAAAGACATTATACAGACTTTTAAAATCCTGTCAAGTTATTTTTTAAATAAATATTCCTAACATAAAAAGAACTAAACAAAATCCTACCCATGATGCAGGATGACCAAGAAGTGTTAAAAAAGTTTTCATATTCTACCCCTCATAATATTTATTATAACTGTTGTAAAACTCAATAGCATCTTCATCTGATACTGGATGACCTGCTACAGATGTAGCTATGCTTCTCACTTGTACCATTAACTCTTCATCAATACTATCTTCTTTCTCAAACTCATTATCAATTATATATCTACTGACCATGTTCTTCTCCTATCTACTGAGTTCATCTTGACTCATTGGTTTAATATGTGAATGAATATGTTCCTTCATGGCATCAGCTAAACTTATTAAGCCGACACCAATAATACCATTCTCTTCTATGATTGCATCAACAACATCCTCTACTACTATATCATTAGCAACCAACCATTTTATTATCTTCTTATTCTTCTTCATCATGATATGCCTCTGGATGATCTTCATATACATAATCACCCCACCATAGTGGACGTACTACACCTTCATCGTCTATTCTTTTTTGATATACCATACCATGATTCTCTCTTACTTGTTCAGCATACTTGAGTAGTTCTTTTACTTCCCAATACGTAACGTATTCAATACCTGCCTCAGCTAAATTATCTGTTATATCTTTTATTTTATTTATTAAGTTTAGTAAATTTTCTTTACCACCATTCTCTGTGCTCATCAAACATATCTCCTATTAAAAGTGAGATTAAAAACATTACTAATCCCATTGTTGCTGTTATTATTGTTACCAAAATGGTAAACTCTGAAGGCAAAAACATACAGCCAATAAATGCGTGCATCATTAATGCCATACCACCATAGTGAAAGAAATTATATATCATAATTCTATATAACTTAAAGTTATTATTATATATAGTAGTCCAATAAGTTCTAACATTATTCGTATAACTCCCCTTGACTATAGCTTTGATTGTCCATCTCATCTGCCTTGTCCAAGAGAAGAGCACTACAAGCAAAGTCAGTCATCTGACAGGTACTTATATCTCCATTCTCTTTTGCCATAAAGATAAACTTATCTAATATCTTTGCCCATACCTCTGGCTCTAAGTCTGTGGCAGGGTTAAAAGAAATCTTCTTACTCCATGTTGCCATGTTCTTCTCCTCTCTGGTTGAAGTTAACATATCTAAAAATATATGTCAACAATTATTTTATTTATTTTATCCATCATACGCATCTAAATCTACCCACTCTTCTCTCATGTTGTGATAGTCATACCCTGTTCTATACTTCTTATTAGCATACCAATCAGGCATAGGTCTACTCTTCTCCCACTTGGCTATGTCTTTCTTACCATTAACATAGTATGTTCTGTATGCTAGTATTGAATTTGTTATTTCTGCATCACCACAATACCCTACCTTGTATTCATCTGGCATACATTGTGGGTGAACTGTGCCATTAGTATCACAGTAGTAAAACATAGTGGCATGTAACTTATCTAAATCCATAATAACTTGCTGACATTTATGTATCTTGTTATACCTTCTGGTATATTCAAAGCATAACTCCATACCATGTTGCCATAGCCACTCATAATTTTCTGCACTATCTCCTGCCCATAGTGTGCATGGGTGGTTTCTATGTGCTTCTTTATAGGGTACTTTATCTCCTTCTCCATACCTATGCCATACAGAACATAACATCTGTGCAGTTTCTAATGGCATCTTTACTATGTGCTTATCACATTGCATCTGTGCAGATATGATAGGTGATTTGTCTAATACAAATATGTTCATGTGTCTTTCTCCACTTTAATTTCCCAAGCAAATTCTTCATCAGCATCATATAGGTCTTCAAATAATATAGCATCACGTATGCCATCTAATCCATAATCATCAAGAAAAGTTATATCTACTTTTAAATGGTGTGGTTTTAAAAGTTTATTAATAACCTCAACACTATACTCTAAAGCATTAGATTTATACATGTCGTTAAATACTATTTTCATATGTCTACTCCTTGTACATGAATATCTAATTCATCTGCAATCCAGTATCGTATTCCTGTATAGCAATCATCACACAATAATATAGGAACAAATTTATATGTCATATCTTCTTCTTCACCTTTATTAACTTTACAATTTTCACACGTTACTATCATTTTAAATCCTCCTCATCTTCTATATCTCTTAACCAATCATTAAAAGTATTTTCTAAAAAGTTACCCATCTCATGCTCTAACTCTACGAGTTTAGGACTATCTGACCACTCGGCATATATCGTATAGCTTACTATATGTCTACGTACTGTTGGTATTGTGTCTATATCTCTACTCATCACTCATCTCCATTATGTATTTCAAAATAGTATTCTCTTATCTCTTCCTCTATATCTTCAAAGTCCATGTCCATAGGATGTCTTAGATTATTATATACCTCATCAATAGCTTCGTCAACCGTATCACTAAACTTTATAATTTCCGTAACGTCTTCATTATACCTTTCCATTTCAGACTCTATTAAGTTTTTAAATTTGCTCATCATTTATCTCCTCATCTGGTAACTTATTAATTAGTGTAACTAACTTTGACCATTGCTCTTCAAACATTTCTTTGCGTCCTACTCCATAAAGTAAATTCATAAAGTTTAATTTTTCTATTATTTCTTTTTTCATATCAATCTCCAATTATTATTATTATTAATCTGTAAACTATTATTATATACTTGTCAACACCTAATGTGTAATAAATCCAATTTGTTTTTTACTTGCCCAGCATAAAGTACAATCGGAACATGAGACATTAGTCTTCACTTGTGCCAAGCATGTGATACCTTCATTAGTTATTTCTCTACTGTTGGCACTAAATTCATCATCTAATTTATTACTAAATCTTATTGCAAATCTATCTTTATGTATATTTCTAACAGCTATGGTTTTATATCCTAATGCTCTTATATGTTCGTACTTACTTGTAATATGATTTCTTGTATATCCATAGATAGCTATACTACTATATGTATGTAACATTCTATTCCAAAACTCTATATATTGTATGCTTTCAAAGTCTCCTAGTACATGCAATCTTATTAATATACCTTCGGGATATTTCTTTACATAATATTCAATATCACTTTCAAGTCTTACCATGAATGCTTCATTCACTTCAAATCTATGAGCGAATGGCATGTTATTCCCATAGCACGTGGTATAATGTTCGCATTCATTAGTGCATGTCTCACGTTCAATAAGTGTTAATGTCAGTATACGTTTACCTTTATGTTTACCTTTCTTAACTATCTTGCCAAGTTTAACATTAGTACTTAACTTCAATATTCTAGGTGCATAATTAGTAACGTCTCTTATTGTAAACTTACTAGCACTATATAAAGTACTAGCATTTACGATTGCTTTATGTGTTTTTGCTAATTGCATTTATATATCCCCAAAATTAATTGAATGTGATTTTACTTTAAATGTATATCCTAACTCTTTTAAAATTGCAATATCATTTTCCGATAAAGTTTTTTTCTTAACTAATTGTGCAATTAATTCCGCTTTATCATTAACAGGATATATAAGTAAATTACCATAAACATTTTTAATTTCTATTTCTAATTCCATTTTATACTTTCCTTAATAGGTTATAATTAATTCGTACTGTTAATATGGATTATAAATATTATATTGTCAACAATTATTTTAATTATTTTTTATTTAATTATCGCATACTCTTTTAAGAGTAATGCTAACATTTTAAGGGAAGGTATTTAAACAGTCTCTAATCCTTACTCACTAACGATTACAGGCTTCATACTTTCCACATACTATTGAGAGTAATATAGTGTGACATTTATGCAACACCTACTCTGCATTAATACTTTCACAAAGTCCAGAAATATAACTTGCACAAAGTCCAGAAATATTTTTTTTTTTTAGGAAAATTTTTTTTTAAGGTTTACAATATTTTATAAATAGTCCATACTATAAGAGAGCAATAACGCTCATATTTAAATCCATGAAAGGAAAAACAAATGGAAAAAATAACTGAAAGTAAAATTGAAGAACTAACAGCAGTAAGTGTATCCGTCTCTAATTGGGGAAGTTCAAGCATTGTATTTAAAGGCTCAGTAAGTCCTTTAAATATTTCAAGTGAAGGTTGCCAAGATAATCTTTTTATGAAAACAAGTTTTAAGTTTTTAGGCTTGTCTATTCCTTGTATTGAAGATCTTAGGGGAAACAAATTTTGTTTTATTAAAGATGTTGCCGCTGCTTCTGGAAGGTTACATTCCAATGTTGATAGTTATTTCAGAAAGGCTGATGCAATGATCCGAGTTGGATATAGACCAAAACACTATGGAGGAAGACCAAGTAATAGAATAGGTGTTGAGCATGTAAACCAGAATTTAATTCCTTTGTTGCATGTACAACAATATTTAAGAACTAGACCAGAACTCAAAACAAAGAAAGGTAAATAATAAAATGTTATTAAATAATTTAGGAAACAATAAAGCAGTCATTACAAAAGGAAATACTAAATTATTTTTTAGCTATTCAACTTTAATTATGGCAATAACACCAGAAGAAGTTTTAGTAACTAAGGAAAAATATTCCAAGACTACAAGCCGACATTTAAAACAATTTCTTGGAGATTTAACTATTACTAAAAAAGTAGAACAGAAGGAGCTGGAAAAACTAGCTTAATAAAAATAATAATCCTTCAAAAGATCCCTATTATTAATTTAGTAGGGATTTTTTTTTATTTAAATTTTTGGGGAAATGATAAATCATTTCCAAAGAAGATTTTATAGAGTTCGCTACGCTCACACAGTTATAAGGCATTTAAGAAAGAATTTATTGAGTTCGCTTCGCTCACGCATAAAGTCATAGGGGGACACCCCCAAACCCCCGAAGGGTAGTATTATATATACCCCACCCCCACGTATAGAGCAAAATTATCAAATTGGGTTTTTCTGGGGTATCACTTGGACGGACCGATAATAATGATTATCATTTATATATGTCTTTACCGGCCTTGTAAAGATAAAA
>WLWE01002340.1_pt1 | contig 12379 bp, 31 predicted proteins | sample 6718301 | NCBI WGS metagenome assembly WLWE01 (sample SAMN12718691, study PRJNA515312) | sponge metagenome | isolation source: marine sponge | host: Mycale hentscheli | place: New Zealand: South Island, Marlborough, Capsize Point | collected 2003-05-01 | reverse complement strand
ATAGACAATTAGCTGATCAAGTTAGAGAACACAGTTATGATATCAAAGATCTTAACAGAGAAATAAATTATTAAGGTGACCTATGGAGATAGCCAGGATGAATTATTATTTTACAGGTGCATTAATTATTTTATTTGTGTTGTTATGTTTTATAAAACCTGCGTATCCTAGGAATGAGTATCTTAATAACGGTACTAATACTTGCAGCACTGGTGACCTTAGCTTATCAGTTGAACAAAGAGATTCGGAATACCGTCATAGGCATTTTAACCCCGATAATAATTATACTAATCCTTCTGATGATAGATCATTACGTTTAACTTGGAGACACTATTTAGGTTCAGCATGTACTGATGAATTTAAAGCTGTTCAACAAGAAAACATGGAGTTAAAACAACAATTAGAGCTGATGAAAATGTGTGGAAAAGTCAATAAAAACCCCACTTTGAGCAACAATCCTAACTTCAAATTGTTAGTTTCCAAATGTTCTGGTATAGTTATTCCCGATGATAAGATTATTAAACCTGAAGGAAGTTATTGGGACTCAATTAAAGATAATTATAAGAAAGAAAATCCTGACATCAAACTTATGGGTGATAAGTTTATAGGACCTAAAGATGAGCAATAAACCATTAACTATCGGAGAAGAGGCAAAAGTGCAGATGCCTATGAAGACGGTTGCTAGTTTGATCGTTATCGTAGCACTCGGCACGATGGGTTATTTTCAAATTATAGAACGTCTTAATGTTGCAGACACACGTATACAGATAATGGAGAAGGACCTAGAAGAGAATACAGAGTTTAGAATTAAATGGCCACGTGGACAACTCGGATCACTGCCCGCGGATTCTGAGCAGTACATGATGATCGAGGATTTGTACAAAACCACGGATAAGTTAAGTAAACACATCGACTCAATGGCTTTAAACAAAGTCAACATAGAATTTTTAACAAAACAAATGGATAAGGTTTTACAAGACATAGAAAAATTAAAAGATGCATCAAGAGATCAACATTATAAAAATGGTAACGGACAATGATTGAAACAGTTGTAGCTTTATTGATGTTTGTAAACGGAGAAATTAAGGAACACCTTGTGCAAAAAAACATGGCACATTGCCTTCGCGGGAAACGCCACGCGGAGAGACAGTTTAGTGAATCTGTATCCTACAAATGCTATAAAGGTAAAGCAAAAATAGAGTTGTATCAAGGAAGAAAATATATTAAAGCTTTAATATTAGAATGAAAATACAGGCAGAAGTAGTTAATGGTGAGTGTCCAACATGTAGTGAAATAACTATGTTAGTTGGTTTAACACCAGAACTTTTTAGATGTATGAACTGCGGTGCAGATTTACATCAGCACATTAATGGTAAGATAAGTTATCTACCTGTGCTTACATCACGTGATGATGGTGGCTCGCATTTTGTAAAAGAATGGAAAGATGGCTAGACAAAGTTTTAAATTCTTTACACCTCGTGATAAACCTAAGAAAAGAGGCGCAAGAGCCCATAAAAAATCTCAAAATAAATCAGAAAAAAGACAAAAAAAACAGACAAGATACAAAGGCCAGGGTTGACAAACATCCTAAATTATCCTATATATAGGATATGAAAGAAAAACAATTAACAATAACGAGTAAAGACATAAGTCAAAAGCAATGGTCTCAACTTGTATTAGAGTTAAATTTAATTAAAAAAGCCTGGGCTAGTTATGCAAAAATAGAAATAAAATGTCCTGGTCTAAAAAAAATAATAGCACATGGCACAAGAACAACTTTTGATAAAGAATAAAATTTAGAAAGCTCAAGGGCGTCCAAGTCTAGCAGTAACTGCATTCCTCTGTACGTTAGCGATCATGGGTAAAACCTAGCAACCTGGAGTTTGGCCCCGTAACAGTACGTGCACGGAACTTACGGGGTTTTATATGATCTTATCAGGCTCACAAGAAAACTTTGTGTACGCTTTCATACTATTGGTCCACTCAGGATCAAAACTTGCCATTAATTTGTGTGAATAGTCATAGCCATAAACTATACAACTACTATAATCATTAAATAATATTTTAGGTGTAGGTATAACTTTGCAACTATTACCCGCAAGCTCGCTACATAAAACCATTAATAAAACTGTTTTTACCATTGACATTTATCCTTAATATCCTATATAGTCATTACAATTAAATGAAAGGAAGTCACAAATGACTGATATAACTAAGTATAGAAATGTTTCTTTAACACATGAAACATACAAGACATTGATAAGTTTGTCGAAGGTATTATTGCCCGACGCACAATTATCTATAAGTAAAACCATTGAATCAATTGCAAATGAAAAGGCGAAGAAACTAAATGGAAAAGTCAAAAAAGTATAATGTACATGCAATAATATGTCCGATCTGTAAAGGTAACGGATATGTTAAATTAGTATTAGAAGAAGGTAGAGAACACGTCGTGGCACAATGTCAAGAGTGTGACTCGGAAGGAGAAATATATGTGGATGAGTCCGAAGTTGTGGAGTCTTATATCGATGTTGATAGTCCTACAGATAATGCTCGCAAGCTGCACTAGAGATCTAAAATTTGATGGTTTTGATCCAACAACATCAATAGTGAAGTGGGTATTTACAGGAGATAAAAAATGATAGGTTTATTTTTTATAGGTATTGTAGTTTCAATTATTGTAATGGCTATCTTACTATATGTGAGGGAATATGATTCCTGAAACTGATAGAGCATACATTGCAGGATTGTTTGATGGTGAAGGTAGTATTCATTTCAAACGTGGACCTGAAAAGAAAAAGAAACACAAAGGTAAAGGTTATCGTATATCAAATAGTTTAAGACTATCGATGGAAATTACGATGACTGATGAGTCTGTATTATTGTGGGTCCACGAAATTTTAGGTGTTGGTACTTTAAACAAAAAACCACGTAAAGGTAAACGTGTTGATGGTACTAAATATCTTATGCAATATAGATGGCGAGCTACATTTAGAGACGCATACTATGTGTGTTGTTTGATTTGGCCTTGGGCGCATACAAAGCTACCTAAAATTAATCAAGTTATAGAACATTATGCAGGACATGTAATGAATGGTAAAATAATAGATATAAACGAATATAAAAAGGCAATGAGTTTAGAATAATGTTTGATGAATATATTTATAGATTTTTAATGTGGGTAAACCATTACTCAACTAAACTTACATCATGGTCGTGGTGTTTGTTATACTCTGATAGGAAAAAAGGTTATGGAAACAAAAGAAGATATAAAGATAAGAGAGATTCTTGAAAAAGAAGAACCATTACAAAAAAAGAAAAAGAAACCTAAGCCTCAATTTGGTTTGGGTCAGGTGCCTAACTATGGTAAGTCTAGGTCCGGTAAAGAGTATGGTGGGTTTATAAAAGAATCGAGTTATAATAAAATGAAATATAAAACTAAAAAAGGTAAGACTAAATGGACTCCATTGTTTCCGGAGCCACAGGACGAGTACGAAAGATACTTAAATGAAAATGAAATAGTATATAAAAAAGGACCATATGAAATCTAAGTTTAAATATGATGGTAAGTCTAGACCTGTTAACGATACTTACACGAAACGTTGGTTCGAAATTTTTGGTAAGAAAGAAGAGGATGAATTAAAAGAATCTTACGAACAATCTAAATTAAATAAGAAAGAACGAGATGATAAAGAAAAGTAATAAATACAACTATATACGAGGAAAACAGTTAACGGACCCCGGAACAGGGACCAGGGTTTATGACATAGATAATTCTAGACTTCCTAGTGTGACTACGATATTAGGCGCTACAAAAAATCAACAATTTTTAAAAGAATGGAAGGCTAAAGTAGGTGAAGAGAACGCAGAAAGAATCAAGAATCATTCTAGTGCACGGGGCACCTGCATGCATAAATTCTTGGAACATTATGTGCTCGGCACTGGCTGTGTTGATCTTACAAGCATCGGACAAGAGGCGCGTCCCATGGCCGACAAAATTATTGAGATTGGTCTTGCGCCAGTGGAAGAGTATTATGGCTCTGAAGTTATGCTACACTACCCGGGTCTATACGCGGGCTCAACAGATTTGGTTTGCAATCATAATGGCAAAGAAACTATTGTTGACTTCAAACAGTCTAACCGTCCGAAAAAAGAAGAATGGATCGAAGACTATTACTTACAGATTGCCATGTACGCAATGGCACACGACTACGTCTACAACAGTAAAATTGAGCAAGGAGTTATCATGGTCTGCACGCCTGACCTATATTATCAAGAATTCAAAACAGAAGGTGCAAGCCTTCGAGCCTGGAAGCACAAGGCATTAAAACGAATCGATATGTATAACGAACTTATACATGACGAGAAAGAAAGAACAAAACCAATGAACCCGGAGGATTTTTTTAATGGCGCATAAATTAGAATTACATGGCTATTACTTTGATGGTAAGAAATCATGGATAATGTACATCAATAAAGATGGCAAAATTATAATGAAGGAGGACAAAGATGAACGACAAACTTAGAAAGGTTCTAATGTACCGATACAATGCAGAAGTACAAGACGCGTTGTATAAGATAAAATGCTATAGTGAACATGAGTTAGTAATACCCGAACATCCGGATATTACAGCAGAAGTTGATAAATTATTAGAAAAAGTTGCACAAGCAGAAGAAAAAATGGCGGTAATCGAGCTACATTATGGCGAAAAAGAGACAAATAAGGCTATACTGTGATAAATTTATCACAGGTGTTGCATAAATACACTTTAGAATTATTCTAAATACTCCAGTGTATATGTATGGTAAAAAAAATAAAAAAAAAAATAAAAACTACTATAAAAAAAGTGTCTTTTCTGTCACTTTGACTAAAAGTGTTGGTATACATAGCTAATGTCTGCCAAATTATGGTTTTAAAAAGTGTCATGTGACAGATTATAATGTCACCTTACTATCAATCTCAGTTTGCCTATGCGCGCGCGATACAAATTTCTGGAAAAACTGATTTTTTTTAGATACATATACAGATATGCCAAAGAAGAGAAAAAGAGTAATAGCCGTAGACGGCCCGGACATTCCGTATCCAAGAGTCAGAGTTGAATGGATTGATTGTGTTAGTGACAGTGGTTGGGCTACAGACAAAGAGTTTGATAGAATGAAATTTGCAAAACCTATCAACGAAGGTTGGTTGTATGCTAAAGATAAAGATTCGTTAAAACTATTTGCTTCTTACGATAAAGATGAGGATGGTATTACTTTTGGTGATCGGACGATGATTCCGATTCCTTGGGTAAAGAAGGTGACAAAGCTTTAGGTTCTTCTGGCGTTACATCAACAACATTATCAGTCAACAAACTTGCGTAGTCTTCTTCAATCTGTGCCATCTTCATTTCTAATTGTTCTTCTGTCATATCTTCTAATTTGCCATGTTTTATTATTTTTCTGTCTATGTATAGTCCTCCTGCCTTTCCACGATTTGTTTCAGCGTTTACAGCAGCAGAGAAAGAATTCTTTTTTAAAGCTAAAGTCTTAATTCTTGCTAGCTCTGCGATATGGTTTTCGTAGGTGACACCAAATTTTAAATCTCTTTCCTGTTCTAGTTCGTCTCTGTATTTTACGACTAGGGGAGATAGTCTTGGGTTTGTAAGTTCGGAACCTTCTATCCTTGCTCGCTTGATCGAGTATCCAGCCAGCTCGGCTGCTTCCATCTTGTTCACTGGGCCTTCGGGTCCGCCAAATACTAAATATTGGCAAAATCTTTTTTGCATTTCTGTGAGTCTCTTCGGTATTCCCATATTGACTTTTTAAGGTAACTATCCTATATTGTCAATATATGAAAGATAAGCGAACATACAAATATGAGAAAGAACATGGAGAAGATATGAGTCACGAAAACGAAACTAAAATAGATGCTGTTAATGCGTTAACTGATAAATACAGGTCAGATTTAAAACAATATCAGGATAGAGAGTCCTTACACATTAAAGTTGAGAATCAATTAAAAGGTATGAAAGAAATTATAATTGAAATGTCAGCTACAATTAAAAAGTTACAAACAGATAATAATACTCTTTTAAAAGAAAATGATAGACTTGCTGAAGAGATTCAACTATTAGAGATGAAGATAAAAAAATAATGCGAGTCCAAGATTTGCAACAATTTTTATCTAGTTTCACAGCAGCCAATAAAGATGGTAGCAGACAAGGTAATGCTATTTCTAATGCCGTCATTATGGTTCAAATTAATGGTCACTTAGAAAAAGTAGTTAGAATGGAAGTACAAGAAAATGCAACACCAATTATAGGCCACAAAGGTCATAGTGCTCATCGTCTTGTATTAAAAACAGCCAACGCACAGATACTAAATACACCAAAAAAACTGTTACTTTAAGTGCAGTGGTTACCTTGAAAAACATATGGGCCCAGAGGCTAAATTTTACCAAAATGTTAAGCAAAATTTTAAACAGTTTTCGCTTATTCGACTTGAAAATATTAGCTTACTTGGTACTCCTGATCTATTGGTCTATAATACTTCTAGGCACTTTTGTACTGTAGAGTTAAAGGTAACTAAAGGTAACAAAATCCGATTCAGTCCGCATCAAATTGCGTTCCATATTAAGCACCCTGACAACACTTTCATACTTGCAAAAGCCCTTGGTCCTTTGCCCCCTAAAACTTCTCCAATATCCATGTACCATGGTTATCGGATAGAAGAGCTTGTAGATTTAGGTCTTAAGCTTGACGCTTGTTACTCTGGTTGGGATGCTTGCCGCTTGGCGATTGAACAGGTTGGTTCGAAAGCTTGATGCTTGAAACTTTTAGCTTGACGCTTGGCAATTTTAGGCCCTGACCAGGTGCACGCTCCACTTCAGCCGTCGCTTCAGCTCCGCTAATGACCTGATCAGATTTATTACGCTTGCGTAATTCTTTATAATATTTTGGATGTTTAAATTCGTATGTCATTAATGTTTACCGTATGAAACTACTTTTACAGCAGGATCCCAACATTGTCTACAGCTGCCACACTGGCCGCCTTGGCTTGGCGCTGGGCAGGTGGCGTCCTTCTCCACAACCATGGAAGAGTTGGGCCAGGTATCGTTGCGCTGTCCAATCATTGGAGGTGAGAACCTGATAACAAGATTGTCAGGCTTGCTGGCCAGGTGGTCCTTTATCCATGCTTCGCGCGTCGGCATCCAGTGCTTGGTGTCCGGGGTGAGCTTGCATACTTCATAAATTTTTTTAAGATGGTCCAGGGACTGGACGTCTCCTGCATCATGCCATCTAAAATAAGTTGACCGTTTGACCTGAGCTGTCATTGCTTCAATCCATCTTGAATCTTCAATTGCTTTGAGTCTTACATATTGCGCAGCTTTGATGGCTTTGTATCTTGTATAGTTACCCTTGAGCGCATAACAGCTGGCGCAAACGCTGCCCTTAACCTTCCTGAGCTTCGAGCCTGTTTTGCATTCCCACGCTGGCAGGCTGTAACTTAGGCCAGGCATCTTGCTTGTACGTGTCAGGCTTCCAGTGATTTCTTTTGCATCTTTTACTTTCATAATTCTTTCTCCTTTAATTCATAGGATTTAATATCATTGTAATGTTTTCTTGTCAAGCTTGCAGCTTGACGCTTGCAGCTTGCAGCTTCTTTTTTATATCCGTTGGCCTCGAGCCAGCGCCAGTGGTTTATTAAAACCACTGGGTTGTCAATTCTTCTACTCATTTGTCAATCTCTGAATTATATTCTTCGTCTCTTTGATCAGAAGCTGCCCATCTCTTCTTGCTCTCTTCCTGGTCCTTCTTAACCAGACGAAGCGTTTCTTCTAACGCTGCCGCTATTCTTTCCAGCACAACATTTGTATATTTTAAATTGTCTCTATCCATAATTATTCCTTTCTAAATACATCCTATCATATCCTACGCCAGCTGTCAAGCTTGAAGCTTGGAGCTTGCGGCTCCAGGCAGTCAGTCCCAGGTTACCCCGGTCCTGCCTGCGAGCGATTAGTCTCACTGGTTTCGCCTCCAGCGGGTTTGTAGACTGATCCCAGGTCTATCACCCCGAACTCGAGTACTTCGAATAATAGACCAGGGATCAGTGATCAGTCACTATGCTACGGGGGAGATTGACGGCGCATTTTCAGTCAACATTCGGAGATCTCTTTACCACTCACCCTGTTATAGTGTTTATATCCACAGTCATTAATGACTGATCCCAAGTCCCAGGGGAAAACGCGTCCTCCTTGCTGGGACTTGGGATCAGTTGCGGATGTTCGAACCTTCTAGGCCATACCGCATTTAATCCCACTTGTTTAGAGTAAATCAAATATAATGCTTGACAATCCTATTGTCAAGTGTTAAAAAACATTTATGCAAAATAAAAATATAGAAAGGAAAACTATGAGTAAAATCAGAATGAACACCGAGTTAAGAAACAAACTCTTTAATAAAATAAAAAATGTCTTTGAGAACGAGGACACACAGGAACGAGAGGCATTTCTTCAAGCAAGAGAAGATGTTGATAGACAATATGTAATTGCAAGTGGACTTGCAAGACAAGTTGTTGAAAGAGCATATCCTGTTGATGATGTTGCAACATTAAGACACTTTAAAAAGAAATATGGTCAACCTTGTGATGTTGTTGCAAAAGATAAATGTTTTTACTTTGCACACTCCGAAGATGTTGATGATGAGGGCGACACTAAAGAAACTAAATCACACTTTGATTTTGGTTTGTTTGGCAATCTAAATGGTAGTGAGTATTCAAGTGATGAGGGCAAAAAATTTGCAGTTGCATACTATCGAGAAGAACTAAAAGCAAAAGATTGCAACCCAGATATCTTTGCACAACAAAATGAAAACAAAGATAATCCACATAAAACAAAACATGTTGAAGAATGTATGAAAGCACTTGGACACAATGGGGGTAATTATAACAATGATAGTGAAACAGGAATATCAAAACAATTTGATAGTCCATACTATCTTGATGTAATTGGAACATCTTATTGCAGATCAAGAGCAATAGCTTGTAATAAAGAAGAATATGAGTTGTTTGAAACTTGGCGAATTGCAAAAGCTAACTTGGTATCGAAACATCAAACATGGATTGATACAATTCAAAAACAATGCGATCAATTAAAAATAGGATTGAAAGCATATAGGTATTTGAGTGAGGGTATTGAACTTGCAACTGAACTTGGAATACAAGTTGATGAGGCAGAACTAATTAGAACTAACTCAACAGGTCTTACAATCTACAATCCAAGTAATTTGGCTAGTATGATTAAAGGTATGAAGAACAAACATCAATCAAGAGAGGCGAAGATATTGGCTAGAAAAAAATATGAAGAAAGTCTAAATTAGACTTGACAGGCTATCCTATTCATAGTAGGATAGCCACATACAAATAGAAAGGTATAATATGGAAAACAACACACAATTCAAAATAACTTATTATTCTAATAAGGATAAAAAACACATAACAAGAAATGCAAAGTGGACTGACAAGTGCAGATTTTGGACTAGTAAACAAGGTGCAAAATTAATGACATACTTTGACATGGACGCAGATAATTATAGAACTGCCAAAGGCAGTTGGAAAGTGAGGTATTAATGATTGATTGGAATATAGTTTTATATATTGGAATGATATTAATGGTTTTTGGTTTTGGACTATTCTTATATTCAGAAATGAAAATAAGAGAGATTGACAGAAAGATTGCTGAGAATGACAGATTTATTCAAGCAATGTTGAGGGCAAAGAAATGACCGATAAAGTTAATCAATGGGTTTATGTTTATGACAAAGAAAAAGACATTAAATATAAAGTTAGATTTAAAAGTTTAATTAAAATGATTAATGAAACTCTAGAAAATCATAATCAGCCTAGAAGATATTTTGTTTTAGATGACCACAGGGCAGACTACATTGCGAGGTACAAATGACTAGACTTTGCCAAGGACCAGAGTGCCATACTTATGATACAACAGACAGGAAACGTGGACCAAAAGAAAACAAAAGAAATCAGACTAGAACTATTGGAACTTATGGTTATGGCAATGGTAATTTTTGTACATTGAATTGTCAGAATGATTGGTGGGCTTTACATGGTAACCAAGCAGTAGACTATTTTGGTAGATTGTTTCAGCCCAAAGTTTTAACTGCCGAGAATGGTTGGCGCAGACAATACAACCGAGCGAGGTGGGACGATGACAATGCCCCAGAATACATAGAAAGAAATATGTTAACAGGGGAAGAAAGACCATATCAAGAGGGTTGACAATGATAGACTTATCCTATATGTTCAAGGACATGACAGAAAGAAACATACAAACAACCAACCCTTACTCTGGTCAGTCAGCAATGCTAACACCAGAGGAACACAAATTGTATATAGAAATCAAACAAGCAGAAATAGACGAGGACTATAGCACAATGCAAAAAGGTCTAAGTAAATTCAGTAGACTAAATGCGTCAGCCTACATGACTTTGTTAGACTAACCTTTCTTGCCATGGCCCTAACGGGCCATGGCTCACACAATATATTTTTACATACCCATAGAGGTACCACACACAATCCTAATAAACTTTGTAACTATATAAGTCGTACACCTTTTTACAAAAAGGGGTCCCACTACTCTAGGTTGTATTGCTTGTTTTAGACAGATAACGGTGGTATAATACTTTTCCACTGTTAAAAAGGTGCAAAAAATTATAAAAAATTTTTTATGAAAAAAAATATAGAAATAGATAAGTTACCTTCAAACGTTCGAGCACAATATAAAAGATTTAAAGTTATGCATGCTGAAAAAAAGATTCAGCGAAAAGCAAAAGATGACTTTATGTCCTTTACAAAAGCTGTGTGGCCAGAGTTTATAGAAGGGGCTCATCACAGGGTTATTGCTCAAAAGTTTAATGACCTTGCAAATAAAAAAATTAATAGATTAATTATCAACATGCCACCTAGACATACCAAGTCGGAGTTTGCCTCATACTTACTTCCTGCTTGGATGGTGGGCCGTAATCCAAAACTCAAGATCATTCAGGCAACTCACACAGGAGAACTCGCAGTCAGGTTTGGTCGTAAAGCAAAAACACTAATTGACAGCGAAGAATATTCTAAAATTTTTGAAACTTCTCTTAGAGAAGATAGTCAAGCTGCAGGACGTTGGGAAACTGCCCAAGGTGGTGAGTATTTTGCAGCTGGTGTTGGTGGTGCAATCACGGGCCGTGGTGCAGACCTCTTGATTATTGACGATCCACACTCGGAGCAAGACGCAATGTCAGGAAACGCATTTGAAAATGCGTACGAATGGTACACATCAGGTCCACGTCAACGTTTACAACCAGGTGGTCAGATAGTTTTAGTTATGACTAGATGGTCAAAAAAAGATTTAACAGGAATATTGTTAGACAATCAAAAAAAAGTTAAGGGTGATCAGTGGGAAGTGGTAGAATTTCCGGCAATCATGGACCACGGAGATAAAAAAAGACCTGTTTGGCCAGAATATTGGAAATTAGAAGAGCTAGAAGGTGTTAAAGCAACACTTCCTGTTGGAAAATGGAATGCACAATGGATGCAAGAGCCAACTTCTGAAGAAGGAGCGTTAATAAAACGTGAATGGTGGAAAAAATGGGAACACGAAGACCTTCCAGACGTTACTTACGTCATTCAAAGTTATGATACAGCGTTTTTAAAAAAAGAAACCGCCGATTACAGTGCAATTAGTACTTGGGGTGTTTTTTATCCTGACGAAGGAGGCAAACCAAACATAATTTTATTAGATTCAGTAAAAGATCGTTTTGAATTTCCAGAATTACGTCGTGAAGCTCTTGAACAATATAAATATTGGAAACCTGATATGGTTATCGTTGAGCAAAAAGCATCTGGAACTCCATTAACACACGAGCTAAGACAAATGGACATTCCAGTGATGACATTTACCCCAAGTCGTGGTAATGATAAGCACGTACGAGTAAATTCTTGTGCTCCGCTGTTTGAGGCCGGATTAATCTGGGCCCCTAATGAGCAGTTTGCAGAAGAAATGATCGAAGAATGCGCGTCATTTCCATATGGCGATCATGATGACCTGGTTGATAGTATGACTATGGCTATTATGCGATTCAGGCAGGGAGGATTTTTACCCCATCCAGAAGATTACGAAGATGAAATACAACCAACTAGGAGAAGAGAGTATTATTAAGTATGTCAAAAAAAGACGCCTTTTTACAATTTTTAAAAGCAGCAAGATCGCTTCAAGATAGAGGTCTAAGCAAAGAAGCTATTCTTCAATTTGCTAAAAATGAATTTGGTGAACTTAATGACTTGTTTAAAAAACAGATAGATAGTCTTTTTAAACCTAAAAAAGGTATTGAAAATATTA
>WLWE01002339.1_pt1 | contig 12380 bp, 9 predicted proteins | sample 6718301 | NCBI WGS metagenome assembly WLWE01 (sample SAMN12718691, study PRJNA515312) | sponge metagenome | isolation source: marine sponge | host: Mycale hentscheli | place: New Zealand: South Island, Marlborough, Capsize Point | collected 2003-05-01 | reverse complement strand
TTGCTTCGCTTAACGAAAGGTTCTGTCCCGTATAGATTTGATGGCGTTTATTCGTTGCCGTCCTTTTTATTTTGCTTCCTCCTCAAGAGATCGTAAACGGCGTCTTAGATTACCAATCTGAAACATTTGAATTAGCGATGCGGTTGCTCCGAAACAGGCGAGAAACCATACAAGATTTCCAGCAAGGTCGTATGCGTAATTTGCAAACATGCTATCCCTCCCCGTACATATTTGGTGGTGTGGTGGGTGCGTTTATTCGTTGCCGCCCTTTTTATTGCCAAGCCAGCGGGATAGGTTTTTCAAACTTGTTCAAATAATCATCCGCTAACAATTTTTTCTTTTTTACTGTGAGTATTTGTGTCCCATTCAAAAGAAATTCTGGCTGTTCTGGTTTTCTATCGAAGATCAGTAGAACCTCTTTCCAACCAACTATATATACCACTAGATGAAGACGATAATCAGGAGTTGTACCGAATACTAATTCCCGGTCGGGTTCCCCCAAAAGCCTTTTGACATCGCTAAGACTTGTCGCGTGTTTGAGATTATCAAAGTCTTCAAGAGTTAGTTTTTGCGAACATCCACCCAACGTAAGAAGTACTAAAGCAGCAATTAAAAATCTCATCATTCATCCCCGTTCATATTTGGTGGTGTAGTCGGTGCGTCGTCCAGCATGTCGGACAGATCATCGTCTTCCGCATGGAGACCCAATTCGGCTAAGTGTTCTACGATGTCTTCTGGAGTCTCGTCTGCTTCGTTTGCCATCAATTTTCTTCTCTTCGCTTATTGGACATTCCCGCCAATAGTCGCCTATTTCCCTAGTGAATCGGCAGTGGTTTACCTCTAACTGAAGAATAAAAGTGGCTCTATTTCTTAGATGGGCAACGTAATTAGGCCCAAACAAAAAATAGTTTGTTGCTGAAACTACGCTGAAGGCAAAGCGTCATAACAAATCTTAAACGTTTGCAAATGTCACGATGAGTCCCCACCACATCCAAACAAGCCAACCAATTGCAGTAACTCCTGTCGTTATTCCGTTTGGACGTATTGCGTACGCAACACAGCAAGGAACCAAGATAAACACCATGACCCAACTGGTCGGTTGATTTGAGGCAAAAGCAAACGGTCCTGCAAGTATGGACAGGGAAAAGTAGAGTGATTCATATGCTGACCAATTTTGAACGACTGAGTTTAATGACATATATGGTAGGGAGATCATCAGCCCGATCGGAATACACGCTCCAGCAAAAAGGGCCAACAGTGTGAACCCAAATCGTTTAGCCGTGAGTCTTGTGTAGATAGAATCATTCATTACAAGTGACCTAATAATACTCCCAAGACAAGAACGGTCTGCTAATCTTCTTGGTTCATAAAAGTTTCCCCCAACCGCTTTCTGGATAACTGTGACGTATAGTCTCTACTCTTCCGCCACGAATCGCAAACGCCCCTCTTTAAGACACAATTCGTGTCAGGTTGAGCCTCTTCGTTTTAAGGAGTAATATATTTTGAAACGGGGGTTTGTAATATGAATAAGTTTTACTCTCTTTGACAACCTTCTTATTCTTGCGATTTGGAAAATACTCATCAATCAGGAAACAGGAAATGAAGACATTTACCTTACCGATGTTCGTAGTACTCATTGGCATATTGGGAACCCAGTATGTTCATGGAGATAACCCGGCTGATCCATTTATAGGCACATGGGTGCTCGAAACATTACAGAATGGCAACGAGGCCCCAAAAGACTTTACGAATACAAAAGAGCCTCGACAGGTACTAATGATCACTGGCCCACACGTTTTATTTGGAAAGCTTGATCCGAGTACCAATAAATTCTTGGAAGTCCGTCAATGTGGAAAATTAATCCACGTGGAGCAAAGTAAGTCCTTTGAGGAACATGTTGAGTGTGGAGACCGCTCCTTAATCGGTAAAGTTTTCCCATTCACTCTGAAACTTGATGGTAAAGAAAAAATGATCAAAGAACGCAATCTTTCGTCAGGTTTTGTACAAAAACAAGTCTTGACTAGGTTTAAACCAACTCTTGAAAATAATAAGCAGGATGGATCAACACTCGGCGATAAGCTAATTGGACTGAAAAAAGCATACGATGCGGGTGCGTTGACCGAGAGTGAGTATCAGCAAGAAAAAGCAAAACTTCTTAATCAAAAATAATCCTTCATAAAATACTTACTCTCTCAATAGTCTTCCGAGAGATGTCATAGCCACCCGCGATTTCGTGCCGCGATGGGACGAAAACACTTTGAAGATAAAATCCCACCCTCTCTATATAGAGAGAAAATATTGAGGGTAATATTTGTTGAGTGTTATGTTGAACGGCTGTTAGAACTCAACCTGTGACGTTGTTTGAAAACGTGTGTGCAAAATGTGTGCAAATCGTTTGCATTGGATTCGCTGTTTTTGGCACTTAACAAATAAAACGCGTGTGCAACAAAGTATCTTGTTTGAAACACTCACTGAATCACCACACATTAGAAATATTCTGTGAAGTTTTGATACTGCCTGAGATACTGGATTGTTTCTGTTGCTCGCGTGACCAAGTTTTTTTGGATTCTATTTTTGCAGCAGTACTTGAACGAATCTGAATGTTGTGGTTCTACGCCGCTCTGTCTGCAAATAAGTGTTTAGCCCGTTCTCTAAACACAGAAAGAGCCTTTTTAAGCTGTCGATGGTATTCTCTTAATACTACTCATCGTCCGGTAGCACAATTAAAGATTTTTAAGAATTAATACAGTGAAATTGGTGTTACATAATTACTACTCTCCGAGAAAACGTTTGGAATTGGTTGCTTCAGCTGATGAAATCAAGCAGATAATCGCGGGGTAAGCTTTATTATGGTGCGCAGATCGTTAGCTGATTCAGACTAATAATTTGTTCTTTTTTACTTGTCTATATTTTATGCAATCGAGATGCCGAGGTTTGATCGATGTTTGAGCAACAGATAATAGCAGGTAGATACCGGGTTATTGCAAAGCTGGCAACCGGTGGAATGGGTACCACTTTTCGGGCTTGGGACAAATTTTCTTCGAAGCCTGTTGTCATAAAAGTGCCAAATGAATCCTGCATTGCAGACCCAACGTTAATTGCTCGTTTCGATAGAGAAATAGATTTACTTTTTTCTTTTGCACATCCACAAATAGTACCCCTTCTCGATAAAGGACATCATAAAAAAATACCGTATGTGGTCATGCGTTTTTTACCTGGGGGTTCGCTTGCCGACCGTCAGGGTTCAACTAGACCGGGAGACTCTAGAACGCACTCACCCTCAATGTTGCATTTCTGGTTGCCTTCCGTAGCTAATGCACTTGATTTTCTTCATAGTAAGAATGTTGTTCATCGAGATGTAAAACCTTCAAATATTTTTTTTGATAGTTTTTGGAATCCGTACTTAGGTGATTTTGGCCTAGCTAAAAATAATACGCTCAGCTCCGCCACCGATGGAGACATCGATCTAACGGCAACAGATACAGGGCTCGGAACACTTGCCTACACATCACCAGAGCAATTGATGCAAAGCAAGTCGGTGGATGGTCGTGCCGATCAATACTCACTGGCTGTAGCTGTTTTTGAGTTTCTTTCTGGCGTGAAACCATTTCGTGGGAAAGATGCTCATATCGTCATCGAAATTATCCAAGGAAACTCTCCGTCGTTAGAATCACTCATACCTAATCTACCAGTCACCCTCTATATCGCTCTTGCGCGAGCTTTGGATCGATCTCGAGACGTTCGATATCGTACATGTAAACATTTTGTGACAAATCTGCTTGAAGATATCCCCAAACCGTTGCCGCAAGATGATGTCGCTCGCCTTCTCTGTCCTGGGTGCAAAAAAATTATCAAGTTGAGGCTGTCCGCTGCCGGAATAACCGCGCGTTGTCCGAAATGTAAGGTTCCAATGACAGCAGCTTCCGACTTGAGTGCATTCTGGTTAGTGTCTGAAGACCCCACGCAACACGTTGCTGATGAATTAGCGTACCTGCCGGAAGCTATTCAGCTGACTCAAGATTACGAAGATTTAGAAGAAGTTCTACCTATCAATGAAAATATCGAGGCTTTTCCATTTGTCCAACTCAATGATGGAGGAGAAGGCCTTGATGATCTTTCCTTGCACACTCAACCCAATAATGAGAAGTCGACAATAAACTTAGGAGATAGCATACATGCTGATGATGCTTTTGACTTAGACATTCATACGCATGCTAGCAGCCCATCCAACAGAACTCGGACCGTGTATCTCAGAGAGCGACGAGGCCAGAACAAATCGCCTATGATTCTAGCTATAGCATCCATTTTCTTTGCAATAAGCTGCGCGATTCTAGTAAGCCTGTTAGTACAAAAGTTAACAACACAAGATCTTAATATCACAATTTCTGATTTTGAATTCAACAAAGGGAAAATCGAATATCATAAAAATGGAGATATGATATTTAATCTTGCCGAAGTCCCTGACTCTGATAAAAAAACATCGCTGCGGATTAAAGGAGTAGACATTTCTGGTAATGTTAAACTTGGTGTAACGAGCGGGGGAGAGCCACAGTTTTACAATGCCAACGAACTGAAAAATGTAGATTTGGAACTAGATGGCAAACATGTAACCCTTGAATGGTTTGGAGAAGGCAGAATTACATGGTATTACAGCTTAATGAAAGCAGGGCATGCTACGCTGAAGATCGAGGGTAGGCATAATGGAGATTCAGACGACACTGAGATCGTGTTTCGTTTTGCAAGATCAAATAGCAATTGATCGAGAACATTGAATGAAACGCATTCGACAAGAGAAGGTAACTGTGTAAATCTTGATCGAATGAAAATTTCAAGACTTACTGGTATTCTTTTTGGTGAATAAGCAATTTTTACAAGGCCTGTAAATGGCGGCACTATACTCATCAAGTATCAAAGGGGCCAAAGTCGTGTCAGACAAAACAAAAATCGAACCAGAAGGAGATTTTTTCATTCCTACAAAGGCACTACAAACTGAAAGTAATCGGCACAATAAAGCAGTTGGTGAAAAAAATCTAACACCGCCATCAAAAGGAACTGACAAAAGAAATGGGACGCCATTTCGCCCCCTGCACCGCCCAAAAGTACCGATTTTGATTGTACTGGACGATGGCTATTCTGATCACGGTGAAAAGATTCGGCTACGAGAAAAAAGTACCACGATCGGTAGGTCGGACAGTCACGTTTGTATTCCGCACGACAGTCAACTTTCAAAGCAGCATGCAGAAATTATAAGAGTCGGTGATACTACAGATGCTTTTTGGAAATTGCGAGATCTGGGTAGTGTCAACAAGACATTCATCCGGTGCCGTGAACTTGTACTTCAGTCAGAATCTAGGTTTATTCTCGGATCCCATTTTTTTTGTTTTCGACCTGCTGGAATCTTAGAGGCTCGTGGTTCTGATGGTGACAAAACGACAACTGCTGTACGTCTACCCAACCCAAAGGAATTGTCTCCGTCACTTGTGTGTGAATCAGAGGGATCCGGCATTGAAGAACTGTTACTTACAAAAAAATATTTTTCGATTGGACGGCCGAATTGTGGTAACGATGCTGAGATCGATGATGAGCTTCTTGCCGATAAGCATGCGGAAGTAAAACAGTCACCAGATGGCAGTTGGCGATTACTGTCGCTCTCTTCACAAAACGGCATCTGGGCTGAAATTGATGAGCTGCGTCTTAGTCATAAATGTCGATTCCGTTGTGGAGAACAGCAATTTCTATTTGTTCTGACTTGATTACAAAGTATCAATATTAGTAAGAACCTTAATCGCGGTTTGTCGCATTTCTACATCATGACTATTTTCAGCTATCACATTGAGTGACCGAATAACATTCTCACGCAATTGTCTATCTTGAGGGTCAAGGCGTGTAATTGCCCAGTTAGCAAGCACCATTAGCAGTGGATCATTGTTGGTTCTGAGACGATTAATGGAATCGTAAAGAGACCTGGCGTTTTCACCAAATTTTCCTGTGACGAAAGTTGCTAGCCGTTTAATCTGTAACTGTTCCGTAGGATCGTCAAGAAGATTACCAAGTTCCTTAACTGCCAGGGCACTGGACCGTCCAGTTTTTCCAATTGCAAAAAGAATTTCTTGTTTTTCCTCATTATTTTCTGTTTTAAGTAAGTTCAAAAGATTATTTGTTACTACTTTTGAATCAGAACCGAAACGCGCGAGTGTACTAATCGCGAATGACTTTGTCACATCAGACCTCAATGCATTACCGATAACTTCTGTGACAGGTATGTCGTTGTTCAAAACGGTAGTGAGGGTCGCAGTGCGAATTGGGACATCATCGAACGCAAGCAAGCGGGATATTGACTGCGAAATAATCTGTTGTTGGTCTCTCGATCCTACTTCATATAGAGATGCAATGGCCGGTAGAACCAGATACAGTCGTCTTTGCTGATCGGTTGCTGAGCTTTCTGAAATTCTATCAATTTGATTGACAAGACATTGAATTTCATTTGCCCTCACTAATCCTTCTCCTACTTTAATTTTGAATAGCGCCCAATCACGTAAACAAGACAGAATTTGATCATCGGCCGATTCCACAGCTTGAATCTGTTGGACAGCGGAGTGCGTTTGTAATTGCCCGAGAGCAAATACCGCTGCTGAAGGCAATAGGTTTTCTTTTGATGTTAGGCAAGACACCAACGCACTTACTACTTTTTCATTACGTTTATTGATTGCTGAAATTGCTAGGATTGCTTGAAAACGTCCTGCCGTTAGTGCGTCCTCATCAGAAACTATTCTGCAAAATTCTGGAAGAAGATCTTCGGCCAGACTGCCCATCTCTCTCGCCGAAACACTAACTACAACACTTATCCAATATGATGCCTCAGGATAACTCATCGCGTCTTGAAGAAATGGCAATATTGTTTTGGCTGGTGCCTCTGTGAGTGTTGTAAGTATTGACAAGAAAGAATCACTATCATTTTCAAAAATTATCGTCACGGCTTTACGTAGATCTGACTTTTCTGCTTCAGATAGGTTGCACTTGAGAAGGGCTCCTAAAACAGTCTTTTTTAACCTGCGATCTGGTTTCTCAAGAGCTTCAAGGAGTGCTTTATAAGTATTTTCCCATACCACATGACTCTGCTCGCTACTGGGTGTATCAGCCGCGATGCATTGAAGTGCAGCAGCGGCTTGTATGGCAACATCGATATTTTGTTCCAATAACGCTTGGGTAATTACTGGAAGAGCTGGAACAGCACTACGTCCGCAGCTTCCCATTGCTTTGATCGCATTTGCTCGCACTAGTGAGGATCTATCTGCCAAAGCAATTTGTTGCAGACCTTTTATCGCTGAAGCATCTTCCTTCCCTAACTTCATGAAGTTCGTTATTGCCTCAAATCTCACATCAGGATTCTTGTTTATTCGAGCGATATCAAGCAATGAGTCAACGTCTTCAGTAACAGTATCTTCTTGACTCAAAGCCGGGCTTGTTTTGGCACACCCTGTAACCAATAGAACCCCGGTTCCAAAAATGCTACCCAGAACCAGAATTTGTATCGCTTTGGATTTGACGTTCATTTTTGTTCAGTCAGATGCCGTACTAAAAAATATTTTTTCAAAGTCTTTATTGATTTGATCATAATTTTATCCCAAACTTGGTTAATACATGTCTAATTTTTTAAAAATGCATGGGAAACACTATTCGTGTCTTATTTAGACGAATAGCTTGTTTCGAACATTTTATTTATCGATTTGAGCTCGGTAGCCGAAAGTATTACGATGAATCGGTCTAATTTAAAAGACTTTTTTTTGCTTCTGACGGCCATCGCTTTTCTATGTGTTTCCCTTTATGTTGCGCGGAAGCCCTCTGAGAATTCTTCCCCAGATTCTGTGGAGAGAAAAGTCATTCCGATGCCAATTGAGAACGATCACAAGAAGATTACTTTGCAACCAGACAATATATCTTCACCGACGGTCAATGAGATTAAAAACTTACAAAAACAAATTGATGAATTGAAGCAAACAATTGAAGAACAAGAAAAAGAATCCAGCCAAAAGATACTGACAAAAATTGATGCAAATGAGAAATCTCTCATTGAATACCGAGACGCTTTAGATGAACTAAAAAAACAAGAAGAACAGTTGGTCAATGAGCTTGAGGATCTGAAGCAAAACAAGAGGGATGCTGAATTAGCTGCTGTTGCTCAAGGTTTAGATGATTTACGTCCTCAAACTGTTGAAGAGATAAAGTTACGTAACACCAAAGCATTTTTTCAAGCACGGGAACTTAATCAAAATAAACGTGCCAAAGAAGCACCGCAACGCTTTACTCCTGAGACGGTCTTTTTGGCTAAAGAAAACACCGCCGTCAAACCACTTGACGAACACGAGTTAGATCCGCATTCTGGAGCGATCATATGGCCTCTGATTTTGCGAGACTCACGATATAATCCTGAAAAAACAGTTGTTGAAAATTATTTCAAAGAAAGAGTGGTCCTGACCGGTATCCAGTACGAACAATTTCGAAGAGTTGAAAATGAAATAGATGGAATACGCACCAGGCTAAGGCAAAATATTGATGAGTATCGAGCGGATCATTATGGTACCGCAGTTACTTTTTTAACCCGGTTATCTCGTCAGTATGAACTAGCTTTTTAGCATTAATGCGTCGGACTAACTACCATCAGATCGCGTTACCACGGACAGAGCGACCAGCCCAAAGATCCATTGTGTAAACAAAACGAATATTGTTCTAATACATGTTGCTCGCGTATCAGGAAATGGAAACCATTGCTCAGCCATATCTACATTAATCGTGTGACCAAGATGAGCTCGATCTGTAATTTCCAGCATGGGGCGGACGTTAGACTCTGCCAAGAAAACACCTTCAAACGCCCAGCGAGAAGGCATTACATTGGCCAGCTCTGCTATTGGGTTTGACAGATCACTGAGTGGAACGATTGATCCTCCAAGTATCACAAGGGGAAGAACTAGAAGTGGCAAAAGTGCTGTGGCACTATCTGTTGTTTTGGCTAACGAAGAAGTAATAAGACCAATTAGCACACCAATGTTCGCAGCAAGAAAAAGAACGAGGAATAGCAACATTCGATTGCTTTCGAAACCACATCCACTTCCCACAATAGCAATCAAAATTACACATTGAATTAAACACAAAAGAGAAAACACAAAAACCTTGGAACTCACGTACGCAACACGTGACAGACCTGCCAGACGTTCTCGTTTATAAACACTTCTTTCAGCAACAACTTCTCGAATGGAGTTTGAGCACCCAAACCAAATACTGGCGAGGGATACCAGAAATGAAGCCATAGCGAAGCCCTTTGCCGTACTTTGATAATTGCCTGAATTCATCAATTTTGAATGCATCGTGCTGTTGCCGATAACTAACGCAATTAGAACAGCAATCACAGGCGCCTGTGCGAGTAGCGCTAATGAATTAAATTTATCCGATAGCTTTATCTCTATCATTCGATAAACGAGTGTTTTGAATTGTGATGCAATGTTAAAAACGGACGGCTGTTGTTTTGAATGAAACGTATTTCTATCCACACACTCTCTGTATTTTCTTCGACCCCACTTCTCATAAGCCAAAGTTTGAGAGTAGGCCTTCATCCATGCTGTAGTTGATTTCTTTGCGAGACCCCTTAATATTGCCTCTGCATCTGGCCGAGCAATATTTTTTGCATGTGGTTCAAAAAACTCAGCAGCTTCTGGGTAAGCAGGTCCGTACCACACGAGTCGGCCCTCTTCATTAGTAGTTTCATCACGTGAAATCACAACAAGTGCATCGACGAGTTCAAGGATTTCAATACTTGGCTGATGGATAGTAAGTAGTACTGTTTTCCCCTGATTAGCAAGCGATCGCAGCAGTCGAACGAGAGCCAGACTATCATTACTTGATAGTCCTGATGTTGGCTCATCAAGCATCAAAACGGGTGGTTCTGTAATTAATTCTGACGCGATACTTACTCGTTTTCGTTGACCACCACTTATGCCTCGTTCGCCCGGATGACCAATTAATGTTTGTTCGGTTCCACTAAGACCAAGGCGAGCCACAATGTTGTTTACACGATCATCAATTTCTTGTTTTGAACAGTCTTTTGGAAGTCGTAACTTTGCGGTATAGCTCAAAGCAGCTTTGACAGTTAGTTCACTATGAAGAATATCGTCCTGAGGCACGAAACCTGTTTCACCATAATTCTCATAGCCATGTTGGTAGATATCAGTGTTCGCCACACAAATCTGACCTGCACACGGCTGCAAACAGCCAGCAAGTGATGCGAGAAGAGTAGACTTTCCGGCCCCGCTTGAACCCATAATGGCAACAAGTTCACCGGGGTAGACCGTCATAGAGACGTCGTTCACTAAGCACTTTTTCCCAACAGCTAGCGAAACATGACTCATTTGGATAGCCGGTTTACAATCAGCGGGGCGGCCGATCTTGCCTACCCTTTCTGCACATAGAAGCACTTCTTCTGAGCCAAGACATAGAGTCGTATTTGGCTTGACTAATGTTCTGCTGCCGACAAATTCACCCTTATAAAAAGTGCCGTTTGTACTACCAAGATCTCGTATGAACCACCCGCTTGAAGTATGGGCAACTTCTGCATGAAAATTAGATACCATTGGTCGGTCGATGATTACGTCACAGTCATCGGATCTACCAATAATAATTCTATTATTATCGGTCGGAAGAGTGAGCCGTACTTGCGCAAGATTGCTACACTCCTGAGGCCAGGGCATCGGTATAGCACGACCCAAAGTAATTTGATCATTTTGATGAATTTTACAAACTTTGGTAACGCGATCACCATTTACGAATGTGCCATTTGTACTTTCTAAGTCTTCAATTTCCCATTCATTATCTCGTAAAAATAATTTGCAATGCTTCGATGAGACATATTCATCTTCAACAACGATGTCACATAGCTGGGAAGTCCCAATAAGCCATTGTCTATGCATTGTACTTTATGTGTTATGGACGGCTCTTATTACAGTTGGATTGACTTCACTGTAAATAGCTAGTCAGTCAATGACAACCACCTATCTCCCAATCCATATAATTTCAGCCGTTGGCATCTAAGGAATTTTACTTTGATTAAAGTCAAAGCATGAGATTTGCTAGGTATCTTTTTTTCAGCCGAAAGTGACTAATGCAACACTTAGCGAACATCTGTATGAGAACCTAAGAAAATAAAAATGTTTTTTCAAATAACGGAATATTTGAGGTCATTTGATTTAGTTACAGCGTGAACGCCTGTTAGAAATCAAACTGTGAGCTTGTTCAATACTATGTGGCATATGTGTGGAAGATTAGTGGGCGGGGTCGGGCCAGAAATGAATAGTTGTTATCTATTGCGAGTGAAACAACGTTTGGCCCACTGTTGCCCAATAAATTTTCTTCGTGTTTTGAGAGGTGAGACTCCTGCCGGGGGTACTTCTTTTTCCACATTTATAGGCGTTTTTTGCCAAAAGCACACATGTGTGTGCAATCTGTGTGCAAACGTGTTCCTTTCCAACGCCTTAGTCTTCTTCCTGCTGTGGTTTCTTTGCTTCGCTTAACGAAAGTTTATGTCCCGTATAGATTTGATGGCGTTTATTCATTGCCGCCCTTTTTAGTCGCTGTACTTTTCTGGCAAGGTAATGTTTGGATTCGACTTCAGGATTTTGAGAACGTCTTTGTCAATTGAAGTTAGGCCGCGTAGGGACAGGTAGCCCCCTTCAAACTTTGCCAATTCCTGAGCAATGTCTTTGTCGATTGAAGTCAGGCCATCAAGTTTGAGTTTCTCTTCAACCTTCGCCAACTCTTGAGCCACGTCTTTGTCAATTGAAGTCAAGCCGGAAAGCCACAAGACGCCTTTAAACTTTGCCAATTCCTGAGCCACGTCTTTATCAATCGTAGTCAGGCCGTTGAGGTTCAGCCTCCTCCCGTCTAACCTCCCTTTTTTCCTCCCTTTAAACTTTGCCAATTCCTGAGCAACGCCTTTGTCGATTGAAGTCAGGCGGTAAAGCATCAGGCCTTGCCCTTCAACCTTCGCCAATTCCTGAGCAACGTCTTTGTCGATTGACGTTAGGCCGTCTAGGGATAGGTATTCCCCTTTAAACTTAGCCAATTCCTGAGCAACCTCTTTGTCGATTGAAGTCAGGCCGAGGGACAGGCTCCCTTTAAACTTAGCCAATTCCTGAGTAACTTCTTTGTCGATTGAAGTCAGGTCGAGGGACAGGCTCCCTTTAAACTTTGCCAATTCCTGAGTAACTTCTTTGTCGATTGAAGTCAGGCCGAGGGTCAGCCAAACACCCTCAAACTTTGCCAATTCCTGAGCAACTTCTTTGTCGATTGAAGTCAGGCCGTCAAGGGACAGCCAAGCCCCCTCAAACTTAGCC
>WLWE01002335.1_pt1 | contig 12392 bp, 13 predicted proteins | sample 6718301 | NCBI WGS metagenome assembly WLWE01 (sample SAMN12718691, study PRJNA515312) | sponge metagenome | isolation source: marine sponge | host: Mycale hentscheli | place: New Zealand: South Island, Marlborough, Capsize Point | collected 2003-05-01 | reverse complement strand
AGCACTTGAAGCAGCACCAGTGGCACTACTGGCAGCAGCCGTTGCGGAAGCAGCAGCTTCACTAGCAGAAGTATCAATAGCAACTTCAGTACCTATATCACCTTCGTAAAAGGAATTTCTTGCCATAATATCTCCTATAATAGGTTACTACTAAACGCTGAATGAAATCCCCCGCCTTTTGTACTAGCTCTCATTTCTTTAGCATTTAATGCGCCTACTTTTCTTAATGTTAAATCATTATATTTTTGCTCCATTTCAGTATCACCTAAAAATGATGAGCCAACAGCAGCACTAGCAAAAAGAATTGTTTCAAATTCAGTTCCTAAAATCCAGGGTATAACTTCTACATAAGCTGTGCCTGTACCTGAGCCAGCACCTGTGGCTTTAAATATAGTACCGACATTATTATTAGCAGCTCCTATGCCTGTGAAAGTAGTATTTCCTGCGCTAGCAATCTTATAATATTTGCCTACGACAAAAGACCCTGCTGTTGTTGTTGTTGTCGAATAAGTTCCAATTGAATCTTCTGCCTTATAATAAGTCATAGTATAAGTGCCAGAAGCTTCTTGATTACCGTCTTTGTCAGTAAGAAGAAAATTACCTGCTTGTCTTGTATAAGCGTGACTAATGTTATTGTTACTAAATGTTTTAGAATCTACTCTACTAAGAATAACATCATCATCTTTGTCAGCTTTATCTAATTTTAATTCTATTATTTCTATAAATCCAGCAGGAATAATTATGCTAGAGTTAGTAGTTGTAACACTAAATGATTGTACTACTTCTAATGGAGGTACTCTAAGTTCTTCATAAAGTCTTGCCTCGCCTATAGCAACAAAATCATCTATTTGATTATCTGTTAAATCTGACCTGTTAAGCCAGTCAGCTACTCCTGTTCGTAAAGTAACTTGATCGATTATAGTAGCCATTTAAATCTCCTAATTGAAGTACAATAAGTGAGGATAATCTCTCTTAATAATTGATTTGACAATTTTAAAATCGTCTTTAGTGCATTCAGCACTATGTATGTTGATATGATATTTTGTTAAAATATCTAATGCAACTGAATCTGGTATATTACAAAACGGTTTAAAACCTGTATCTACTTTTTTTCTAAAAGAATTACTAGTAATTTCTCTCATATGTTTTGCCCACTCTAAATGTGAGTTAACGTCTTGAGTTACAGCTATTCCACCACTTACTTTTTTAGTTCGTAAATCAAATTTGTAATCTTTGTCCATTATTTCTTCCTTTTCTTTTTAGCAGTCTTAGCTGCATCTTTGAAAGCTTTATCTGTCGGTGCGCCTTTATCTCCTTTCTTTCTCATTGTTTTTCCTTTCGCACGTTTAGCATGAATGTTTGCATATAACCCTTTTTTCTTCTTTTTCTTTTTTTCAGCCATATTAACCTACCATTTAACTTTGTTAGCCCAATAAGCAGCACTCATTGGTCCTTTGTTTATATTCTTTTGATGCCTAGCTTTCCAAGCTTTATTACGCTTAGTACCATCAGGACTACCTTTAGCTCCTTGTGCACCAAATCTAATTAGTTTAATTGTACTACCTTTTTTAACTAGTACGGCATGAGATTTAGTAGGATGATTAGGTGTTCGTTTAGGCTTGTTATAACCTGAAAAGGTTTCACCTCTATATTTTACGCTCATAATTCTCCCAGATAAAACATAACCCCCTCTATGTTAGCAGGGGGTTAAAAGTGTTACGCAGTAACGTCTAAAATGACACCATTACCTGTCGGTGATTTCGCACAGAAGGTAAGTTCTTGTACCATAAATGAACGCATTGAGTCACCATCTTCACTAATGTCACGGAAGTGCATTGGGCGAAGTGTATCCATTGACATTGTAGAAGGATCGTAAACAAATATCTCTGTGTTTTGCATAAGATAGTTGTGTACAAGTTCAACATCACCAAAGTCAGACTCATATAAGTCTACTGATTGGCGAAGCTTTCCTTTCTCATCAATGTTTCTACGTACATTAGTAGTACCAGTCATCAAGTCAGAGAATCTAACTTTGTTAGTAGTTGACATCATTAGCTTGTTTGGAGCTACTGAAGTTACGCCATTAATTTGACGTAGGATTTCATTGATATCAGCTAGTGTAACGTTAGCGTTAGTGTGACCTGATTGTGCAACTGCGATGTCACTACCGTCTCCAGAACCTGTAGCGGAACCAGAACCAGTAGCTGCAGCTGCTGTACCAGCAACTACGTTAACAGTAGAGTAAGATTGATATGCACCCATCTTACGAGCACCGGCTTGAATGTTACCTGTAGCAGAACCACCATGTACAGCAGAAAGCTGTCCAGATAGCATAACTGCTTCTAGGTCACGAGCCATTTCTTTACCACGCTTTTCAGTTTGGTATTTGAATTCTGACTTACGACCTACCTTGTCAACAGCTTCTAACGTACCAGATACTCTAATACCTTTAGTAAGGATTTGAGTTCTGTTAGTTAAGCGTTGAACAACAGGTGAATCACTCTCAGCAAATGAAGCGCCTTCAGCAGCAGCTTGAACTGATGCCGCTTGAAGTGTGTCTGTTGACCACTCATGTAGAGTTGCTGTCGCTTTTCCTTTGCCGATAGATGACACGAAAGGTGTCATATCTCGAGAAATTGTAGATATCCAATTCGCTAGGTCTTCTCGTTGACCTCCCTGCGAAGTGGTTGTAAAGTTTGTAGCCATTATATTTCCTGTGTAAACAAAATATTATTAGCTAAACACATCGTCAATGATATTGTCAAAGAGAGCTTTTTGGTCTTTCTCTGTACCTCTACCTTTTCTAACTCTGTTTCTAGCTTCTTCTATTTTGTTGGATTTTTTAGTTTTTGCTGAAGCGGTTTTCTTAGTAGGAACTCTTTTAACGGCAACTTTCTTTCTTTTAACCTGCCCTTTTTCAGATGTTTCCTTAAGCCTACGATATTCGTCAATTACTTTAACTACTATTGGGTCTGTTATAGTATCTACAAATTGCTCATGTAGACCTAAGTCTAAAGCAAATTGTCTATTCTTTAACGCAACTTCTTCTGACCAATCAGATACATGGTTTTTAATTTCAGCATTAAACTCATCAACTTGTTTTGCAAATTGTTCTTGTCTTTGTGCTTGAACTTTTTCTGCCATAGTTTGAACAACAGAATCTCTATTAGTTTTTCGAGTTTGATATTCTTCTTTTGCCTTGTCCAATTGCCTATTTAATTTATTGGCATCTGGATTATTATCGTCAAAAGCTTTATCAACTCTATCTGCTAATCCTTTTAAAACTGCTTGGTCTTTTTCGTCTTCACCCTTTAATAGTTCAGCGTTTATATTAGCGAACATTTCAGATTCAGCTCTAGATTCTTCTAAAGCTTTAGCTGCTTCAGCAATCTCATCCCCTTTTTTTGACTGGCTCTGCTTTGTTTGATAACTAGCAACAAGGTCTTCCATAGTAACTTCAGATTCTTCTCCGTCAACTTTGACCGGAACTCTAAAGTCCATATCGATTTCCTCGCCTGCAGCCTCTAGTGGAGATTCTTCTTGGGTAGCGTCCTCAGACTCATCCTCATCTTCTTCACCTTCTTCTGTAGTTTCTTCCTCAGCTTCATCAACTTCATCAGCGTCCTCTTCAGTGTGTGGATCTTCACCTTCAAGTTCTTCTGTCGCTTCGTCACTATCTTGGGTAGCCTCTTCAGGTTCATAACCTAAAATTTCATCCGCCATAGCATCGAAATCGAAATCAGCGCCTCCCGACTCATCCATATGGGTAGCTTCGTTTTGTGGTTCTGACATATTGTCTCCTATATAATAAGAGAGTTTATTATAACTCTCTGTCATCAATCATTCATCTAAAGGTTTATAATAAAACCTCTTACTTCTTGCTTTCTTTTTTCACTTCAGGTACTGCAAGTAAGCCCTCAATGTGTTTTTTAGTTGTCATTAAATTATTATAATCAAATGAATTACCGTTAAGCTGTCTTCCATTTCCTAGAATTTGCATAACAGCGTTCATTTGAGTTTCAACATTTACTAACGCTCTTTTTAAAAGTTCTCTATCAATCATCATTCCTCCGTCTGCTGAACTTTATTATTTTTAGCTATAATAGCTCGCTCAATGTTACCTATTACAGCTCCTTGACTTATAGCTAGCTTGTAAATAAATTCTCTACGCTCTGTTTCAAAGTGTTTAGTTTCTAACCACTCATGAAATAAATTGTTAAGAATATCTTCAGTAACCATAGTCATGGTATCCTTTATCTCACTGCATTGATACCCTTTATCAAGGGTACGTTGAGCATCATCATATACGGATACCTTTTTTACTTTACCATCTGAATCATATTTATGATTCTGGTGTCTATTGTAGTTTTTTGCCATCAATCATCTCTCATCTATTGTTGTTGCATTTGTCCCATTGCTTGTTGTATTTGCTCTGGGCTTATTCCTGCTTGTCTTGCCATTTGCATAGCTTGTTCAGGATTTTGTTGAGCCATTTGCACTAACTGCTGCATTTGTTGCTGTTGCTGTTGTTGCATTTGCTCTTGTTCTGCTTCTTTTTGTTCTGTATCTTGATATAAGCTTTGGAAATCTAGAGGTATTTTAGAAGGTATTTGAGCTCCTTCTGTACCCATAGCTTTAACAGCAATTTCAGCCCAACCTTGATTATGTTCGTCTTCAGCAGAAAGTAATTGTCTTTTGTTATCAATTTTCTTATTATCTACTTCAGCTTTAATTAAACCAATGTTAGCCTTAGAAGTTTCAATTTCCATTTGTTGTTTCATAACTTCATTTTCTCTAGCTTGTTTCTTTTTCTGTTCGGCTTGTTGTTGTTTTTGTTGAACTTGTTGTTGTTGTTGTTCATCTTCAACATCTACTAAAAATCTAGTAGGTTCTAACCCCATATTTTTTAGCATATCATAAGCTAAATAATAAGTAGCTTTACCACTCAAATAGGGTGCCGCACTCGGATCTTGCGCCATAGCTGGCAACAATTGCGCTATCTGATTAAGCTTCATTCCCATCGACTGATTAGAATTTTCTCCTAGATTAGCCTGAATATCTAAATCCATATTTGAAGGCAATTTCTGGAGGTCTTCTGGCGATATTGAAGCATAGCCTTGATCCGACTTATACCTTTGAGGGTTCTTCATATTAGACTTCATCTCTCTTAAGATACCACGGCACAAATCTTTTATACCGCTCTCTACAAATCTGCGAGCTATGTGCTCAATGCGTATTTGTGCAGCTGTTTGTGCACCTTGCATTTTAGTTTCTGAGTTACCTGATACATATAAGGTATCATTCAGACCCATTGCAGTCTTTGTAAGACCAGTAGATTGTTCCTTTTGTAATCCTAAGAACTCTAACATAGCTGATGTACCTGGGCTTATAGGTTCTGGTTGTAGTTGCTGCACAGCAGCAGCAGGATTACCATTTGTAGGAATGATTTGCTTAGGCATCGGGTTTTGTAAGGCAGAAAAGTCTACTACATTAGGATCGGCTAAAGTTCTGCCGTAATTTCCAAAGTAAACGTTTTCTACAAACCCTCTAAGTATAGCAGTAGTAGCCTGTGTTTGACTACGTGCCATATCTAGTAAAGATAAGCCGTAAAATTCGTGTGGTATTTCAATTGGATTTAAAACTGCTAGTGGAATGTAAGAAACATCGTCTTCTGACAGTATAACGTCACCAGCTTTAATAATATGCTTAAGTTCTGCTATTCCGTCACCATCTCTGTCTGTTCTTATCCAACATTCTACTACAGTTACTTCCATATTTGCTTCTTCTGCATCTTCATCAGCATTTACATCCCAAGTTGTAATGCCTGCAGCGTCTTTTCTAGCAAAATTGTCTATATTAAAGTCATGAGAAGATATTTCTTCACCTAAATCTGATATATCTCCTTCATAATCTGGAAAAAGCCTACGAATATCTGACCTTGTCATGTCAGTTATAGTAGCTACAAACTTAGCGTCTTTAATATTTGTAGCAGCTCTGTCAATTATAAAAGATTCTGGCGGAATATTGCGTAATTTAACACCGGATTTATCAACTGTTCTACGTAATCTAACATCTTTAAAAATAATTAAACCTTCTTCAGGAGCACTTAATATTTCGTCTGCATGTAAGTCACCAACAATTTCTAACATAGAGTCTGCTAGTAAATTATCTAAAGTAATTTGATCAATTACGTCATATTCTTCTATTTCGTAGTCAAAATCTTCTTCCCATCCCCAAGTTATAGCACTGTTACCTAAAACTACAGCACTTTTTAACCAAGTAGAAATTTTTGTCCAACCGTCTGAATTAGAATTAAACAAACAGTAGTTAACTACGTCACTTGCCATGTTAGCTCTTTTACAAGACACCATATCGTCTGATACAGGCACAAACATAGCTAATTTATTGTTGTCAATTAATAGTTTTGTAAGTAAAGCCGTGTAACCTTCAGCAATTTCTGCACTGTCTGATGATACAATTTTAGAAACACCCTGCGGAGCTAAATCTCCTCGTGCTTCTAGGCTCATTTCGTATATAGAATTCTCACGTCTTTTATTAACGTCAGTAGTTCCCATATATCCGCCAGACGCATTGCGGATGTTTTTATCAATTGTATTAATCAACTGATCGTCTGTGACTTTCTCGATTTTCTCGCTCATTCGCTTGCTCTCTATAATTAATTAAAATCTATCTGCTCCTACACGTCTAGATAATGAATCTCTGTCTGCTCTTTCTTGTTCTAATTGCATATCATAACCATAATGGTTCCAAATATTATAAGGTTCTTGTTCAACTAAGCCAGAATTAAATAATTGTCTGTAAATTTCTTCTTCTTTATTATAATCTTTTTCAGCTTGAGAAGGTATCCAATTACCTGCCATATCGTAAAAACCGTTAGTATACATTGATTCCATTAATTGATTATATTCGTCTGGATCAAATCCTAAATAATTATCATTATATATTTGACCAGTAGAATCAAAAGAATCTAAAACATCTTCTCCTAAAGGTTCTGCTCCATTTTTTGAAAGAGCTTCCGCTATTGATTGACGATCGTAACCAAAACTACCTGCGTAATTAGCACCTATATCTTGAAATAATCTGTCAGTAGCATCAATAATACCGTCTTGTTTAGCAGCTTTAAAATAATCTAATTCATTTACAGCTCCAGCAGTAAAAGCTAAAGTATCGCCTATAGCTTCTTGAAGCCCTAAAGGTGCATATTTACCAATAGGATTATTTCTCATTCTATCAACTACAGCGTTACTTGCTCCTGAAGCAGCAGCCATGTGTCTTGCTCTAGAAGGTATTGGGTCGTCACTATCTTTTCTACCTGCAGAGTCTCGATAATAATAATCATCATCTTCATATGCATTGTGTAAACTCCAAGCTTGCTCTTCTTTTGTTGATTGAGTAAACCACGGAAAATTTTTCTCTACAAATGTTCTAAAACCAGTTGGTGGCATTGCCATATTTTTCTCCTTTAAGCGTACATGTTACTATCTAACATATTATCAATTTCTATTTGAGCAAAACCATCACCTGTTTTGTTTAATTTATTTTCTTTCATCCATGCATCAATAGCATTATATGTTTCAGGTCTAATTCTATGGTAATATATTGTATTTTCTTTTTGATTAAAATGACTCTTATTCCATTCTCTAGCTTTTTTACTAGCATCTAAAAGCTCTGAATCTGACATTCCATATTTTTCACTAAGATAATTAACAAATTCAGGGTTATATCTAGAATTTTTCTTATATTCACTTGATAAATTACCATCTGGCAATAACCATTTTTTCATACCTTTAGGTAGTTTTGTGTCATAAGGGCTTTCTTGTCTAGTTAAAGCATAAGCTCTTTCTTCTTCAGACATACGACTTAATGCAGCATAGCTTTGCATTGCTCTGGCATAAACTTCTTCTGGATCAGTTGCATATTGCTGACCCATAGAATGTGTATGGAAAAAATTAGAATCTTCGTATAATCTTTCGTCAGCTAATATGTAACCCATAGCTTTACCAATAGCATTTCTTAATTCTGGTCTTTGTCTATTAACAAGTTGTCCTGAATCGTCTGTTTGATTTAACCAATCTTGAGTAAAATTATAAGCTCTTTGATCAATATTAGCTCTTGCCCAAGTACCTGTTGGATTTGTTTGTGTTCCATCATTTTCTAATCCAACATATTTTAAATAATCTTCAAGATATTTTCCATCTGGATTATTAAAATTATATCCAGTTAATCCTTTACTTTTTATAGATTGCCATTCTGGTCTTACAGAACCATCTGCATTTAAAAATCTAAAATATTTACTGCTTAAATGTGGTAATTCATGATCAATACTTATTTGGTTATAATCACCAAAAGGTAATCTCATTCTAGGATATGTTGGGTCAACAGCTGCTCCAGCATTACTCTTTTCAAAAAAATCTTTCCAACCTTTAGTATATTCAGCTTCATTTAATAATTTCCAAGCATCACCTGAAACACCCCAAGTTTCACCAGCTTGATTTAAAAGATTTTGAAACTCAAGATCAGAACCCCAAGGAATTATATAACTACCATCGTTATCTGGCAATTTATCAAAAGAAGCGTCTCCTCTAGAAATACTATCATTAGATGAGGTTGGTGTTGGTTTTAAAAAATCATAAAATATTCCCATATTTGCTCCTTACATCCAATGAGTCTCTTTATGAGCCTCACTATGTAAGTTCGTCTCACCCCAACTGAATCTGTTAACTGTTAATTTATCTCCGTCTGTCCTATAAGCCTCGCAACATATAGCTAAAGCCATTACGCTATCATCGTGTTTTCCTACGGCAGCCCCCATTTTGGTTCCTCCCGTTACTGTTTGATGCACTACGTAATCTTTCAACTCGTTTAAAATTCTTCTTGAAGGAATGTTAATATCAAAATCCTTAATCATATTTTGTAAGTTGGATATTATAGGCGCTTTTGTAGAGATAGTTGTCTTAAATCCTAAAGTATTTAAAATATCTATCTGTGCGTTAGCAGTTTTCTTCTGCCTGTATATATTCGGATAAGACATGTAGTGTAGTTGTTGTAACGTTGCTATGCCAATTGAGTTACTCTCGCACGATAGTAAACAATTATTATACCAGCGCCCTAGATAAAATAATAAACTCCCGAACTTACTCGGATCAATCTTATTATTCCTATATAAAGCTACAACATTTCTCTCGCTATCCATAACTACTGCACAAGAGTAGTCTCCTCCGACTCCTTGCGCTACGTCAGCTCCAATTAAATATTTAGTTTCACTCTTAGGAGACTCCCATACTTCTAGGCTCCCCTCTGAATTTAAATCAAATATAGCGTCTTTCTCGTTATATTCTCTGATTGTCTCTGGATCGCTAGGTACGTACTTGCCTAACGCCTCAGCGTCAAATACTCCTCGTCCAGACGTAATAAAGCTCTCTTCGGCAGTGAAAGGATATTCTTGCTTGAACATCATCGTACCGATTTCGCTTATCTTAATTCTTCTCCAGAATAACTGGTCATCCCCAATCGGGAACTTTTCAATTAGCTCTTTCTCTGCACTGGTTCTCTCGAACCCCTCAGGAGCTTTAATTCTATATTCATCCTGTAGATACCACGGCACAAATAACGGTACAAAATATCCTTCCTTTTTCTCCGCCTTGTTCCATAGCTCATAGTACACTCCCTGCGCACCGTTTGAAGTACTATTAATAATGATAATACTTCCGGGCGTTAAAGCAATAGACTGAAATAATCCTGCAAGAACTTTCTCTCCCCCCTGAAAAAATGCTGCCTCATCACAAAGCAAAGCATTATTCGTAGTACCCCTTCCGGGGTTGTCAGCTCCAGCAGTAAATACTCTATACTTAGAATTATTACTCTTAAATCCCATTTCCCTTACGTTAGACTTATCTAACTCAGGGCGTAGCTCGTCCGGCAAATATTCCCAAAATGTCTGCGACATGGCAAAGATAGATTCTGTAGTCGGTCGGTCTAGGGATATAATAACAGCTCGAGTGTTTTCATAGAACAGTGCTCTCCAAAATATCAAGGCAGAAGAAATAGTACTAAATCCGGCTTGACGATATTTTGAAATAATAAGTCTGACGTACCCCACTTCCTTCATTTGCTTATTAAACTCGTCAATAATAATCTCTTGAGCAGAGTTAATCTTTAAAGGAATAAGACCTAAGCTAGCATCTTTAGGGTAAATCTGTAAACAATCTTCTATAAAATCTCTCGGGTTATCTTTCCAGTGTTCCCACTTTTCTCTTTTTTCTAAAGCCTCTTGGAGTTCAACAAGCTCGATCATCTCACTTCTGGTTAATTCTGTCATGTTTTCTCTCAGCTGTTAAAGTGGCATGTGCATTACATGTGTATATTTTTATATAGTGTGGTACCCGTTTGTCGTTCAGTACCCCCCTTGTATTTTTTCGCTTTAGTGAGGGCATAGTCTCCTCTCCTTCCTGTGTCCTCACTAAAGCGTCTGATGATTAAGCCTCTTGAATAGGTCTCCGCATCTCGTGCTCTCGATTGGTATCGAAGATATATCAGGCGCTTTACTTTAACTTAATCATATAAGGAGAATTATGTGAAGGAGACTATTAAGTTTATAGTGTTCTCATGGCTATTCCTACTATTCCTCATAGTATGTTATAGTCTAGTGAGTCAAATCTAGAACCGGTCCAGAGCCGGGGAAGCGTGCCAGAATCAGCTTCGGCACATTTGTTTAACTAGGATGAATAGGAGGTTTCTGTTGAAGAATCTACCATCATTCGCACCTAGCAGCTTCAGCATTGAGTCTGGTCTTGCTACGGTTGGTAACTACGAACAAGTTACTGTAATCGGTATGCGCTTTAGTGTAACAGCTAATCGCCTTACTAACTACAGTGGTGTTCCAGTACCAGCTGTACTAGAGCCCGACCATGTAGCGGTTATGTCAGTTGTCTATCCCAATGGTCACGACCAGAGGGTAGTACTGATATGCAAGCGACTTAAGCCAGAGGATAGACATCTCTTGCTTGAGTGCTGGAGTCAGTGGTTATCCGCTATTGCTAAGGCACATCCAAAGGGTTTAACCTGCTGGATGGCAGCTTCATCTACACCAGCTAGAACCTGGTCTTTAGATGACGGCTTCTGGTCTGCTGTTTCTTTCGAGAAGAAGCAACCAGTGTCTGAGCAAGTAGTAGATCAGTCTACTGACAGCTACGGTGTTGGCACTCAGCTCTAGCATTAGCTAGGGCTTAGAGTCAGCTGCTTGGGTGCATCCGGATAACAGCAAGGTAATGTCCTGCTGTCACTGCGTCTTCATGAGCACCTGTGCGGGTATCTGGAGCGGTTTGACCCTTTGGAGGTCATTCCGTTATGCCTTAGTGTCCTTCTCCTTCGCTAAGGCATAACTGAGTGACTTCCACTCTATCACCTAGAGATTATCTAGGAGTTACTCCGAAGTTGCACCGGAGTTAACCCGGTGTAGCCACGGGTGACTGTGAGCCTCATTGAGGCAACAGACGTACCCTGTACGTTCGCTGTAGTCTCTCTGTACGTTCACTGTAAGCTCCCTGTACGTTCGCTGTTCAGGGTATTTTAACTTAAAGTCAAGGAGAAACAAATGACCGACTTTTATGACAAACGTCTTTCTCGTGAAGACAAGTTCATGGTTGACAACTTTAATATAGGCATGCAAGTCTATAGAATAGAGTCAAGCAGGAAAGATATTGGTAACATTCTTAGAGAGTATTCACATCTCTTTCAAGGATGTGCATTACAATATCAGGGTGACGAATTTTGGGGCACTAAGAATTACTTCTTATTACTTGCTCCAAAGAGTGTCATGTATGAAATGCTAATAGACGTCTTAAAATCAGAAGATAATGAGTTATATCTTAAGAAAGACGTTAACACTCGCACAATATGGGAGTGGGAGGAGCGATCCTCTAGTAAATAAGTAAGCACTTAGCATATACCTAGCAAGTGTATGCTAACTAGTTACTTAAATGCACCCAAGCAGTTAATTAACTACGGGAGTTATCGCAGTAATTCCCAGAAAGTCGTGCAATGTCGCACGCATTTAACATAAGGAAAATGTTATGAAAAATGTTACTAACCCTGTTGTATCTGAAGAAGTTGCAGAGCAAATCGCAACTACATTTGTATCTGTAAGCATAGACTCACGCTTGCCTATATCTATGCAAAGTCCTCAAGACTTAGCTCAATCTAAAGCTGACCTTGATGATGATAACTCATATGATGAATCTACACGTAATAAAATACGTTTAAAGATAGGTAAACGTGAAAACAAACTTCTTGAGCGACAAGTAGAAGGAGGTTTTCTAGACTTCGGACAAATAGTAACTAGCGGTATTGATGTTACTACTAAAGGTCTAACT
>WLWE01002328.1_pt1 | contig 12424 bp, 16 predicted proteins | sample 6718301 | NCBI WGS metagenome assembly WLWE01 (sample SAMN12718691, study PRJNA515312) | sponge metagenome | isolation source: marine sponge | host: Mycale hentscheli | place: New Zealand: South Island, Marlborough, Capsize Point | collected 2003-05-01 | reverse complement strand
TGAGTACGGCTTCTTGTTTTTTCATTGCCGTAATCAAGGCGTCAGACACATCCTTGTCGAGATCAGGTGAAGCCTGCCGATCTGAGGGCTGCTCACCTGCTGCTGCAGTATCCGGCTTTTGCAGGTTTGTGAGTTGCGTACGTAACTCCGCCAATTCGGCTTCAAGCGCCGCCACGCGCGGGTCTTGCTCCGGTTTGAATTGCGGCGCGGGCTCAGTTGGAACTTCACCAAATAAAAAACCGCCCTGGTCGCGCGCGTCGGGTGTTTGTGTGACATCCGGAATAATGCTGGTTCTCGCCTTGTTGGAACTATCTCCGGCGTTGATCCAGACGAACGCCATGACAAAGCCCAGAAGAGAAACCCCGCTCGCGAGCATTAGCCAGTTTGGGCCACGCCGCGGATCTTCCGTGCTGTCGATGCGGTCGGACAGAAGTTTGTTTTTCTCAGACATCAGCGGTACTCCCCGCTGGGCGCTGTCGTTCCAGCGGTACCGAAATCTGTCCGGCCTTTGGGTTCGCCCGGGTTTCGGTCGCGGGACAGCTCGTATAGCGGGGTGTTGAACACGCAGACCACGTATGGCCCATCCCGCAGAACCAGCCGCGGATAAACGCCGGCCACGACAATAGTTCCGTCAGCCAAATCGGAGGTATTAACCAGACGTTCCCGTCCATCCGCTTCCATTGCAAAGACCGACGGTCGCACAGTCTGATGTCCGAGCCGCAAATAGGTCTTGCGACCATCGTCAAAGGCAACTTCCGGGCGCAACAACTTGTCGCCAGCAGCACTGTACTGAAGGTTTTGCATGCGCCCGGATCTGTTGAACGCAGCCTGAATCGTCGTGGCGGGCAGAATCTTCAGCCCTTTGCCAGTATTTGGGTAGGCGAAGCGATAAAGGAATCCGACTTTGTCCGGAGCACCCCCTTTATGGCCTTGAAGAAGGAACACGTAGGTGCGCCGGTCGGACCGCACTATCAGGTTCGTCTCCTGGGGCGGTACGAATATGGGCTTGAAGATAAACCCGTCGCGCGATGAGGTGGGTGTAAAATCCCATGACTTCGTGTCCCCCCGGAACTCATCCATGATCATTTCACCGGGTTCGACCAGCACGGTGACCGCATAGCCGGTATAAGCATCTATCTTGTACACATCATCCGGATTGAAGGTGAGGGTACGGATACGCTGATCTGTTCTGCTGCCGCGACCGGTTTGTTCGGCCGCAAGGGGTATGGCACCAAGGATCAGCGTCAACATGGTTGCAATGAAAGTGCGAAGCATCAGGAGGCCTCCTCATCCAGTCGGTAGTTGGTGACGAAAAAACCGGTGGGATTTTCCCAACGTTCTTCGAGCGTCATGTTGCCGGTTCGATCAAACCCGTAACTCAAAAGCACCATGAAGTTGCGCTCACTGAACGGTGCGCCCGGCTGTGACCGAGCCTGTTTGGTGATCCGCAACCTGGCCCGGTTGTTTCCTTCGAGAGTGACGGAACGAATGCGCGTTTTGACCCGGCCGTGGCCACCATAGATATTCATAGGGCTGTTCGGGTTGGTCTCGGCATAAAGCGCTGCCAGATCGCTGGCGGCGGCATCGCGGGAGATCGTGTAAACGGCGTCGATCCGCTCTTTCTGGTCCTGCACGTCATAGGTTTCCCGGTCGCGGACATATTGATAAAGCAGGGCCTGGGTGACATATTCATCGTCATCCATCGTGACTGTACCGAGACGCGATCCGACATTTGCCAGACCGGTATGCTTGTCCACGGTGATCGGCAGAGGCACCAGTTCCTTCAGGGGAGTCAGCCGGTACACCGCTCCGATCCCCAGAATACCGATCACCACGCCAATGGCGGCCACGATATAGGCCAGACGCAGCCGACGCCCCATTGAGAGATACATTTCGTCCTCCCAGGCGTCGATCGCATCATGCGGTACATCATCCGGGGCCGGTAGTGGGGTGCGGTCCGGGCGTTCCCCTGAACCGTGCGGATCGGGTTTGGTTTCAGGTGTCAGTTTGTTCACTTGGTGTCTCCTCGTCTGATGCGGGGTTGGACTGTTGCGATGTCCGGGATGAATGGGATGAGGTCAGCTTTGCCTGTTGCCACCGGACAGACGTTCGGCGCCGCGGCTGACAGCTTTGCTGACCCGGGAATTGTTTGCGTCAGAGGTCGATCCGCCGTCGGCATCTCCCAGTGCGCCCTGGCGCTGGTTCGAGGCAGTCTTCAGATTACTGCTGTCGGAACCGCCCGTGCTGAACATTTTGCTCAGCAAACTTCCTGGACCCGGCATCGCATCCCTTAACTGGGATTCGCCCAGATTGATCGCAGCTCCGCCGATCCGTTGCGCGATCATCGGACATATGAAAATCAGTTTACTGGAAATGCCGCTGATTACCGCGAGCTTGAACAGTTCGAGCGGTACACTGGAATTGCTGGCGATCCCTGCGGCAATCGCATCGGATGTAGACTTGGTTGCGGCCAGCAAAATGCCCAGTACGCCATAGAGCAGGATCTGGAACAGAATGAGCATGGTTATGCCGCGCACCCATCCGTTGAACACTTCTCCTGTGCTGCGCAGGTAGGCCCAAACCATCATCACCGGAGTTATCGCTAGAAAAATCGCCATCAGAACCTTGGCGATCACGGTGAACGCCAGTCCTAAAACGGTCATGATAAGGATGCCAAAAAATGCGCCCGCACCGACCAAAAGGGAGGAAATACCCTCACCGCTCGTCACAATGCTCAAACCGCCAAATGAACCCCATGCGCCGATTATGTTATTGAAGCCGGCTTCGGCAAATCCCCCGAACGCTGTCAAGGTGCCGGTTGCAGTGCCTGTGCCGCCAAATTCCCTGATAATGACATCACCGACACCAACGGCAAATCCCGTCAGGAAAGGGTAGATGTACTTGGTCCATAGAACGCCGCCCGAGACCGCGCCGTAGAAAAGTGCAAAGCGAAACACGAAGGTGATGAACCCGTCGAGCGAAAAGCTTCCCCGGAACGCGGCTGTTCCCGCCCAGACCGCCAGAGCAGCACCCGCCAGTAGAACCAGGAACTCTGCGCTGGGGATGGCAAGAGCTGCAAAGACCTTTTCAGAGCCGCTATTGATGATGGAATCAAAGCTTTGGTCGACCTGTGTCAGCATGTTGGACAGGCTCATGACCCATCCTGCTCTCTTTTGCGGTATTTCAGTTCGCAATCTCGAATGGCTTGCTGAGCGTCCCAGAACAGATCAAAAGCATCACCGCTTTGTTGCAGGATTTCCTCTGACGTCATCTCCAGCAGATCCTCATCAATTTCATCGACGGAGCTGCGGATGTCGCTGAATGGTATGGGCTCGCCAATTACAAATGCGGCTTCACATTCTTTTGCATAGGCTAAATGCGCCGCAGCGCTGTAGCGAGTTCTCGTAACGCTCATCGCATCGAGAAGGCGGAGGTCTTCAATCTGCTCCGGGCTCAGAGCATAAGCAGGATCAGGTACAACAAACCAGGCTGATGCAATCAGTATAGACAGGGCGGCAATGGTCAAATGCATCAGTTGTCTCCCGGTCTGTAGGCCTGGCGGGCCATCACTTCCCGGCCCCGCAGGCTTTCATTGACGATTGCCGCGTCCAACTGACCCTGCGCGGAGAGTGTTTGAAGCAATGTGGCAAGCATCATGCCGTTCTCGATCGCGATGCGTGAGTTGAGATCGATACTGGCTTTCAAGTCCTCCGCCATGCCGATCCGGGCGCGATAGCCGTCATAACGCGCCATCGCTTCCCCCGCGCCGATGAACCCTTCTTCGGCCAACGCCAAGCCGGTAAAGCTGGCCCCCGACAGAAGGTCATAAGAGGCGGTCATCGTGTCCTCACTGGAACGCCCTAATGCATCAAGCCCATTCAACGGCTTGTAAGTATTTTCCAGCCCGGTCATGTGGTTGCTGACCCGACTGTTCAGCGCGTTGCCCGTCTGGGACAGGGAGGTCAGGGAGAAGGCCAGCTGGCGGGGCGATATATCTCCATTGAACAGTCCAGCGATTTCGCCACGGGCTCCGGACATGGCACTGTACGTGTCCTGGAGCTGGTTCAGCTGATCCCGACCTGTGTCCAACACGTCCTCGTTGACACCCAGAATTTCCAGATTGGAGTTTACCAGGGCGACCAATTCCGCAAATGTTGAGATATCGAATGTCGGTACGCCCGTGCTTTGTCCAGGATTAGGAGTGATAAACAGCATCGCGGCCCCTAGGACCGAGACGCTTGCAGCGAGTGTGCCGAGGCTCTTGAGAGACTTTTTCATAAGAACTTTTCCTTTTTAGGGCTGGGTTAGAATTTTCTGATACTCAAGGGGGCTGTGGTGGCCAGACCGGTTTGAGGAACAGGGTCAGCCTCCGCGATCAGGCATTGGGCCCGAACTTCACGTGGCGGGTCCAGAACATCCCCCGCAATCGTGCAGGCTCCAAGCATCAGAAGGCTGCAAATCAGAACAATGGCTTTACGGATCATTGAGGGGTCTCCTTTGGAGGCGGGGAATTCAAAAAGGCGTCGAGCCAGCGATCCTCGCCCAACTCAGCACGCAACTGGTCCATCTCGGCCAGACGTTCCTTGGTTCCGGACAGGACCTTGAAGAACCCTTTGGGCAGAGACAGATGAACAGACACGATCGCGGCCCCCCCACCGTTGCGGATCAGGGCGAGCCGGGACCCTGGGGGCATGGATGTTACGGCGGTCAGTTCCGCAGGACTCAATCCAAAGCAATCGCAATAGACGGCGCTGGACGCGGACGGGTTTGGAAAGAAGATCTTGTTTTCCGTGGACTGGATGAGCGTGTCGCTGATCGACGCTTTTGCCGCATCGGATGTGTTCTGCGTCATGAACACGACAATGGCGTTTTTCATCCGGATCGTGCGGATCCACGCGTCGATGCGCGCGGCGAACCGGGGATCGTCCAGAACACTCCAGGCCTCATCAAAGATGATGATCATCGGTTTGCCGGAGTCCAGTTTGCGCTCGATCCGGAAAAACAGGTAATCCAGCAAAGGCATCCGGATATCGCTGTCCTTGAGCAGGGCTGTCAGGTCAAATGCAGTGACCCGCTGGTCCAGGCTGAAACTGTCTTCCGGATTGTCGAAGAGCCATGCCCGGGTGCCGGCACCATGCCATTTGGACAGTGCATCGAGCAGCGAAACCTTCGCTTTGGCATCGTCAACCGAGCGCAGGGTGGCAGCAAAGTCGGAAAAGCTGCGCAGGGACGGATCGCCCTGTGCCAGCCTGCGCAATCCGGATGCGATCCGGCGTTCCTGTTCCGGGGTCAGCTGCTCGATTCCGGTCAGGCGGGCTATAAAGTCTTCCATCCATTGCAGACCCACATCGTCTGTTGCGATGGCAAATGGGTTGAAGCCGAGATTCTGACCCGGCTGGAGAGAGTGATAGCTGCCGCCCAAGGCGCGGATGAAACTTTCCGATGCCCGGTTCATGTCAAAGGATATGATCTGTGGGGCTTCCGGCAGGCGATGGCAACTCGACAGAAGGAAATTGACCAGGGCTGTCTTACCCTCACCTGTTGCACCAAACACGGCCGTCGTGCCGGGACCTTCGGCGTCTGCTGAGCCTTCGCGATGAAAGGAAAACCAATAGGGTGTACCGGCGAGCGTAGGGAAAGCGGCAATCGGGCCGCCCCAGCGCAGGTTGTGGCGCGATCCCGACGGCCAGGTATGCAGGCTGGCGAAGTCAGCAAAATTTCCAGTCGACACAAACCGCTTTTTGCTGCGCGACTGATAGGCAAAATTACCCGGCAGCTGTGCCCACCACGCCAGTTCGAGTCCAATGTCTTCGCGACGTGTCCGAAGCCCGGTACCCTTAAGCGTGGAGTTCACACGGGTGGTCGCGTCTTCCAGGGCATCTCGTGTTTCCCCCAGAACCGCCACCGTGAAGTGATGGCGCCCGATCGACATGGCCCGGGATGCAACAGCGTCTTTTGCATGTCTCAGATCTGCACGGAGCGTTTCCGCTTCGTCCCCGGCATCATCCATGCTCCGTTCGGCATCCCTGATCTTGCCCCTGGCACTGACGCGGTCGAGGGGGGCAAAGCTCTGTGTGACAATGAATTCGCAGCGTTCTCCCAGCAGTTCGTCGAACATGTCGGTTGCCGTTCCATCATCCCCATAAGCATTGATGGCGAGGACGGCAGCGTAGCGATCCTGATCCCGGCCAGGTGACAGGCTTTCCATATGGGACTTGCGGAACGTGATCCGGCCATTCGGGATTGCCTCGCTCAGATGTGTCCAAACAGCCGGAGCTTTCTGCCAAACCCCGCTTTGAAGCATCGACAAAAAGGACAGGGTGTGGCTCCGATCGTTTTTTGAGCCGGTAAGACGCCGGGCTCCAAAGGTAGACAGATCCCGCACTGCCTGTTCGGCGGCCATGTTCAGCGCTTCACGGTTTTTATGACGCCCGGCGGTCTCGGTCGGTTGGCTCGTCGCCGACCGAAACAGGCGCATTGCCGTATCGACCCAGCGATACCCGCTGTTAAGTGGACGCCGGACGATCGTCAGGAAATGCTTCAGTTGATAGGTCTCATCTTCTGCAAGCTGTGCCCGATAATGCCGATCCAGATCCGCAGACAATGAATTACCGGGTACCAGCGACAGGCTGTCCGCCAGGCTGACCCGGTGGCGGATCGTATGGGTGTAAAGCGCGGTACGGTTGTCCTCGAAACTTGCCGCCAGACGCGCAAGCGTCGCGTGAGCGGATTTGATCGTCGGCGCATCGGCTGTCTCATGCAGGAATCCGTCGAGTTCCAGAACAGCGATCAGGTCGCCATTGCGGGTCGTGATCAATCCATCCTTCAGAAACCGCACAAACGGGATGTGCTTGCTAGCGGGGATCTCACGTGCGGCCAACCGTGCCGATGGCATGATCTTCTTGATTTCGGGATGAACGGTCATGTCATTCTCCGGCGTAGGAATTGCCGCCCCAGTGGGGCTTGTTTGTGGTGAACAACCAACAATCGCTTTTTGCGGACAGCAGGTCGGGCAGATAAGGATCGATGCTGTTTACGTACCAGGCCAGAAAGTAAGCCGGAGCGATGCTCAACAGTCCCCAGAAGCCCAGAAAACTCTGGGTCATGATGAAGAGCATCATGGGTGCACTCAGCGCTACGATGTGAAAGCCCGCAGGCATTCCCCCCCGTTCCGAGGGTCTCGTGATCGCCTGAAACAAAGGGGTTTTCTGGCTCATTAACCGGAAAACCCTTGAATGGAACCTGCAATGTTGAATGCCGCGAAGAAAATGCCCAGAACCACGATGATGACAAAGAAATGCCCCCAGGTGACGGGAACACGCGGGCTGGCGGCGGAAATGGCCGCAAGCGCGATGGCAGCACCCCCGAGCAGGATACCATTCGGGCCGGTGATGAACGCCTGGATCTCTTCCAGGATGGAGACCGGTGCCTCGAAGATTTGTGCATGCGCCGGTTCTGGCAATGTAGCCAGTGCCAACAGGATCATCAGCGGCATGAGTTTCGAATTGTGTGTCATGAATGGACTACTCCTTGGATGTTTAATCAGACGTCCGGCACGGGAAACCCCGCGCCCTGCAGGACGGTTGCGACGTAGTTGGTGGTTTCGGGGTAAGGCGGTATGCCCGCGTAGGCTTCGACGGCACCGGGACCGGCATTGTAAGCGGCGAGCGCCAGATCCCAGGCCCCGAACTTGAGAAACATGGCTCTGAGATAGCGGGCGCCGCCGTCCAGATTTTGGATTGGGTCCTGCGGATCGACGCCAAGCGCTGCGGCCGTCTCGGGCATGAGCTGTGTCAGCCCGAAGGCCCCTTTTGAGCTCACGGCATCTGTATTCCAGCCACTTTCCTGCAAGATCAGCGCATGGAACAGCAGGACGGGAATGTAGTGACGCTTTGCAGCACGTTCCGCTTCCTCTGCCCATGCGCTGTTCACTTGAGGTATGGCCCGGAGGGGCACAGAAACATCAGCGGGGTCACTATCCTCGTAGCGCAAGCAAACCATTGCACCTGCCCGGAATGCGGGTTCCAGACAGGTGCGGGTGGGGGCGTCTGTACACAGCAGTCGCCCGCCACTCATCAGCGGGCCATCCCAACCCGCGCAAATTGCAGCTTCGTTGACCTGAGCAGAGACCGGAGATGCGAGGACGGCAGCAACAAGCAAGATCAACCCGAGCGCCACACCTCCTGAAGATGTGGCGCGCGCATTCTTGCGCCTGTCACGGGTCTGGATTAGACGGGTTGCGTCGTTCCGGCCCCATTTCCAGATGGTCTGCAACGATCCCCCTCTCCGTCCTTTGACCCCGCCAGGTTGAGCGGAGAGGGGGCCTTGCTTATGAACGGAGGTCATCTCATATGGTCTCCTTCCACAAAAGCTGTTTGGCTGCGCCGTTCGGGAAAGTCCTGCATCGGCTCTTCGTCGATCCACAGCCAGGCGGGAAAACGTCCTTCGCTGGCGTTTTCAGCCAGCGCTGCAATCATGTTTGTATTGTCCGGATCATCCGCCACGAACAACGCGACGGGTTCCGGCGTGTCGGTCAGCACGACCGAGGCGATAGGTGCTTCAACGCCGAGGTTGAACCGAAGCGATTTTTGAAACGCCCGTTTCTGTTCTGTCAGGGCCGTTACAACTTCCAGCTCGCGCAGATACTCAAACGGAATCCAATTCTCTGTCACCAGCATCATGCCGATCTCATGCAGCACCGGGTATCCGGCTTTTGCCAAGCTGAAACTGGTGATCACGATGACATGGCCAGTTTGTACGAACTCCGCCAGTTGCAACCGCTCCGAAAACACCTTGTCGAAACGATCCGCCAGATCGGCATCCGCAAAGAATGGGCAATCGGGCAGGTGCTTGAACATGAACTGCCGCCCGCCGGTGCTTGTTGGCTTACAGGTTTTATACTCAGCGATCAGCAGGCCAAACGGGGTTGGACCACTCCCGGTCGGCCGAAGCACGCGGAATATGCTGCTGCGCCGTGCGGCAATCTCCGCCTTGTGCTCAAGTTTGAAACTCTCGGGCACGTACAGAACCTGCGCGAGGTTTCTTCCCTTGGCGTGCTTACCCGCAACCGCGCGACGCAGCGCGTTTTGCACAACTCCCCACCACCGCTTGCCTTCCATCGCAGGGTACCAGCGGTCAAGATCAGCTTCGTGCCACAGGAAGTGCAACAGGCTGGTAATCGTCATTTGCCGTTCCGGCGCTTTGGCTTCCACAGGTTTGCCGTCGGGGTTTTGGGAGCGTTCGGCAATCGTGCCGCTTTTGCGGTTTTTCTTCAGGGGAAAGCCCAGCTTGAGGGTCGTGCTGCCATCGTCCGGATCTTCCGAAATAGCCGTGCCTTTGATCTGGGCCAGCCCTGACAATTCTTCGGGAGGCAGAAACGATGGGCAATCCGGGGCATGATCGGAACCCGTATCTGGCATCCGCTTGACGATGAACTTGCCGCCGATGGCAGCTATATACATCTCTGGGTGGGGCGACCGACAGCGGCATTCGACACGGTCACCGGCGCGATGGGCTTTCGCCAGCGCAGCTTGACCCGCCTCGGAGTCAACTATTAGGTTCCCATTACACAGATGGAGACTCAATGGCTTGGCCTCCTGACGTGGGAATACCGCCTGCTTTCAGTATCGAGGGGGTCAGAAGGCAGGCGGTAATCTTCCGGCAATGACAGGCAGTATCGATCGTCCGACAACCCATAGCGGAGCAACAGGTCCTCTATGTCATCTATGGCCCGAAGACGCTGATGACGGCATTTGACGGCAATCTTCGGTCGCTCGATCTCCCCGGCGATTATCGTGTACGCCTTGCCTTGAGCGCGGGCAGCCAACAGGTGATAGTCTTCAGCCGATGACCAATAAGGGCTCAGAATCTGGCTGAAGCGCGCCTCATCCGTGAGCGCTTCGGGTGCGGCGGTGAGATCTGGGCTTTCCAACGTCATTGTTTCGCCCCCGCTTGATCGTCGTTTTCTTCCGTCTGACCTGCCCACTGTGGGGGTTGGCTCACCACGTCTATTACCCAGCCAACAAGGCTCGCATAGGTTATCCCGCCCAGTTCGGTTTCCCGGCGCGACAACGATTTGGCGATGTCAGACGGAGACATGTCGAACTGCAGAAGCAGCGAGATCAGCACGCACATGTCCTGCATGTGATATTCAAGATCGCTACCGGATTTGAAGCCCTCGCAATAGAACACTTCACGCGGGATCATGGGGTTCCAGGGGTCATAACCCACTGAGATATAGGCTTTATGCCCTTGTGGGGTTTCAACCCGGCGGGTTTCCGAAAAGCGACGGTTTGGCAGGGATTGCCTCTCGTGGGCTGTCATCGGTTCGCCTCCGGAGTTTCGTTGACCGTGTAAACGCCCATGCCTTCTTTGTGATCGAGATCGGTCGCGAGACGATGGAGCTGCAGAAAAACTCCGATACAGACTGCAAGGATCATTAATTGGATGGACAAAGGGGTCAGCCCGCCCGGATCGAATGAGAACGTGTCAGGTCTGTTGCTCATTGACCCAACTCCATGCGATTTAGGTCAGCTTTACTGACATTATTTACCATAACGTTTCTTATGGGCGATTGATATGTAGCCGCAAAGCGATAATGTCACCCATGAGCAAAGCAGAAGTGTCACTCTCCTCGCAAAACGATGTGAGGAAGAGCGGACATGGGATGGGTGGTTATGAGCGAGCGCGAGTTGAACCGCGTGGAAGTTTTGGCGCAGGTCGATGATGGTCGGCTGAGTGTCGACAACGCGGCGCACATGTTGGACCTGACGCGCCGACAGGTTTTCCGTCTGTTGAAGCGATATCGCCAGGACGGTGCGCCTGCGATCCGGCACAAGTCTCGTGGTCGCGCGCCGAACAATCAGTTCCACGTGGCCAAGCGCGACTATGCTCTGAGCATCATCAAAGAGCAGTATGCGGATTTCGGGCCGACTTTGGCGGCTGAGATGTTGGCCGAGCATCACGGGTTCCAAGTCTCGCGCGAGACAGTGCGCAAGTGGATGCAGGAAGATGGCATCTGGTTGTCACGCAAACAACGCCGCACGTTCCACCAGCCGCGTTTGCGCCGGGAATGCTTCGGCGAGCTGATTCAGATCGACGGGTCGGATCACCGCTGGTTCGAGGATCGCGCACCGCCTTGCACCCTGCTCGTCTTCATTGATGATGCGACCAGCACCCTGATGGAACTGCGGTTTGTGAAGTCTGAGAGCACCTTCAGCTACTTTGAGACTTTGGAACGCTATCTGCACAAGCACGGCCGCCCGGTCGCGTTCTATTCCGACAAACACACCGTGTTCCGCGTTGCCAAGGAAGACGCCAAAGGCGGTGCGCGCATCACCCAGTTCGGGCGCGCGCTCAGCGAGCTGAACGTCGAGATTCTGTGCGCCAATTCGAGCCAGGCCAAAGGCCGCGTGGAACGCGCGAACCGGACACTGCAAGACCGGCTGGTGAAGGAACTGCGGATCGCGGGCATCTCCGACATGGAGGCTGGAAACGCCTATTTGCAAGGCTTCAAGGAGCGCCATAACGCCAGGTTCGCCAAGGCACCGGCCAAGCCAGACAACCTGCATCGCGCGCTGAATGTCGAACCAGATCGGCTGGCAGATGTCCTGTGTTGGCGCGAGAACCGTTATGTCGGCAAGCAGTTGACATTTTCCTACGATCGCAAACGGATCATGCTGGAGGAGAACGACATCACGCGGGGGCTGGTTAGCAAATACGTGGACACCTACGCCTTCGTCGACGGTAGGTTTGAGGTGCGTTCCAAAGGGCGATCCCTGCCCTACAAAATCTTCGATATGGATCAGCGCGTGACCCACGCCGCCATCACCGACAACAAGCGCCTCGGTGCGGTTCTCGAACATATTAAGGAGATGCAGGACGCCGCACCGCCCAAACCGAAGGTACGGACAAACTCAGAGAAGATGGGTTATAAGCCAAACGGCCGGCGTCAAGGACGACCATCTGGATCGCGGACCAAGAAGAAGATTGCGCACGCGGCGGAATAGCTCAAACTCGACGGTATGACTGAAGACGACCCAGAGATCATCTTCTCCGAATACACGCAAACCGTCACCATCGACGGGCATCATTTTGATGTGGAGATTTACAAGACCAGCATCCACCCTGGTTGGATCCTCTCTGTCGAGAACCAGTTCGGCACCCTAACGGTTTCAGATAACCCTCCCTTCTTTGGCGATGTCCTCGCCTGGCGCGCGTTCGAAGAGCTTGTGCGCGAAGAAGGCATCAGAGCGTTTTACAACAAGAAAGAGCAGCGGAAGCTGGATCTGTGATCTGAGCCCCGCAAAGCCCGCCAGAGCTGCGATAGCTGAGGTCTCCGCCCTGTCAGGCTTTGCTACCGTTCGCGCCCTATAGTGACACTTCTGCTTTGCAAACCCGGTGACATTTCTGAATGGTGTTTACA
>WLWE01002326.1_pt1 | contig 12428 bp, 5 predicted proteins | sample 6718301 | NCBI WGS metagenome assembly WLWE01 (sample SAMN12718691, study PRJNA515312) | sponge metagenome | isolation source: marine sponge | host: Mycale hentscheli | place: New Zealand: South Island, Marlborough, Capsize Point | collected 2003-05-01 | reverse complement strand
TTCAGCAGCTTGCATGTCATAAACTTCTTGATAAACATTTTGCCCTTCCTGAATTGTTATCTCTCCATTTTTTACAAGTTGATCTATTGTTTTTTGAAGGTCATTTACATTCATTCCTACATACCTTAAAGCATCTAATCTAGTGTTTTTGCTGAGTAAAGTTCTACCACCAAGAGTTCCAGTAGCGCCCAAAGTTAATATTACTGTTTCTAAAATTTCTGCTTGAGACACTTCCGCGCTTCTTACCTCTCTACCAATATTATAATTTACAGCTGCGTTAACTGCTTTAGTTGAAAACAAAACAGGAAGCTCTTCAATTAAAGTTTCTCTGCTCATCTCAATTCCCAAATCTTTAAGTTTTCTTTTTAACTCATCTTTACTAAATTTAGCTCCATCTTTTTTTACTATATTAATTACCTGTTGTTTAAACCCTGCTAAGTTTGATAATACTTTTTGATTGCCACCAGCTAAACCTGAAAACAATCCATCTAAAGAAGCAATTGCATTACCAGCTATAATAGCTTTAGCCATGGCTTCTTTTTCTGTTAATCCAGCAGCCATCAAATCAGCCCTCATACTTTCAACTTCTCCAGCCATAGAACTTCCGTAAGATGCTAATCCCATTCCTACTCCTGGAGATACACCTAGTGTTTTGCTTAGACCTTTACCTCCCCTAATTAAACCATAAAGGTTGGCTAAAGTTGTAAAACCTGAAGATATTACTCCTCCTCCGTCAAAAAATGTTTCTGTATTTGATACTTTTTTAGATCGCTCTTTTACTTCTTTTATTAAATCATCAGAAATTATTCCGTTCATTCTGACATGAGACTTTCTGTCTAAAACTGTACCATCATTTGTTACTATATATTCTTTCCCACTTACAGTCACAGCCTTACCGTCAATAATTCCACTACGCTGTACTGGATCGACAAACTGCTCAAAACTTTCTTGTCCGTCTAAAAACCTTTCTGTTAATCCAGCCAGCAAACCTTTTTGATCAAAACCTACAGCTGATAAAGCCTGATCCGCTCCTGAAGTTATAAAAGCTAAACTACCCATTACAAAATCTCCTAATGCCACAGGTATAGTTTTTAAAACATTTCCAATTTCCGTAGTTACTTCTCCTACATTATCATCTGAATATGCAGCATCATAAATATTTTTTCTTCTTTTTACATCTCTATCAGTGGTATATTGTTTTAAGGTAGGAAAAGAATTTGCTAAGTTATTTAATTGCTGTAATTCTTCTATGTATTTTGATTCAAGTTGACTTTTAATATTTTGAAGCTGTAATTTATCTACAGGATTTTTAGCTAATTCTAATTTAGTATTGACTAAATTAATATCATCATTTAATTTCCCTAACACAGAAGCTTTATAACTAGCAATCTTTTCAAAATCTCTTTGTTCTTTATTAAAAGTTTCAGTTTTATCTGTAGTTAAAAGATTTTTTGTCCACTGAAAAGCCTTACCCTCATCTCTCGTGGTTTCTTCTTCCCAAGCTTTGTAATCGTCAGGGTCTATTTGAACTTTATCAAGTAAAGCTTCTGTTACACTTGTCTCATAATCTTCACTAGCCTCTCTTTCAATTTTAGGTTTTAATATTTTAGAATCAAAGTCTATTTGAGTTTTATCATTACCTTTATCTACTAAGTAAGTAGCGTAATATCCATCCACAAACTCTTCTTCAGACCCAGTAAAATCACCACCCTGTCCAGTAGAGGGGTTGCCAAACCGAGCTTGTTTATATAAAGCATCAATGTTTATGTTTTGAGAAATTAAGAATTGTTTTTTATTGTTAGTAGTTTTTTGTTCTTCTTCTGTTACAACTACATTATCGGGCTGTAAGGAAACTTCTTTTGTAACTTCTTCTGGTATTTTCTCTGGAATTTCTTCATTTTTTACTTCTAAACCATCCGATAAACCACTTGCTTTTTTTTGTGCTGTACCAAATACCAAATCCTTTTCCAGAACAGATAAGTCGAATTCGTCTTTTTTTTTTACCGTATATTTATTTAAAAAAGTTGCTTTATCTTGTGTAAATAAACCATCTCGTGTTACGACATCAAAAACTTTATCTTGATATTCTGTTGTTCCAAACTGAGTTTTAAATTCTTCAAAAGATTTAGTATAATAACCATCCCTTGTTAACACATCAAATAATTTTTGTAATTCTTCCATATTATTAATCTAATTCACCACCACCACCTGAAGGGGGTTTAGAAAAATTAATTTCATTAATTTTTTGTTCTATTAATTTTATCAATTTAGAACCGTCATTACCTAAACCTTCTTTGCTTACACCTAGATTAATAGGTTTAGAATTATAAATTACTTGTAAATTACCGTCTGATTGTATGTTAAATTCAAATGATTTTCCTCTTAATCGAGGTTTAAATGTTGCGTTTATCATGTTTGTTATTTGAGACCATTTGTATTGATCAATTTTTTGATCAGCCGCTTTTTGTTCTTCAGAATCTTCTCCTTCATCAGCTTTTGATTTCAATGATAACAAAGTCACACCTTGTTCATCGTCTTTAAAATCTTCTTTTAATATATTACTTATCGCTTGAGAAGAAGGATACTTAGATTTACCTAAAGACACTTCAACATTACCTGATTCTGTTAATTCACTAGCGCCTCTAGTATAGTTTGCAATTCCTTTAAATGAGTTAAATTTACCTTTTTTAGCTAAAAATGCTTTTTTATATGCTTCCAATTGTTCTGTAGGTATACCAAGTTTTTCTACCATATCCATAACTATTTTATCACTGTTCTTTCTATCACCTTTGTCATCAAACAACCTAACCGTACCTTCTGTTAACTCTCCTTTGTTAGGGTCGTAATATTGAATTTTTATTTCTTTAGCTTTGAGCCAATCTTTTTGATCTATATTGTTTCCATTTTCATCTACCATTTGCATTGATTCTACGTTTTCATAAGTTGGATCCGTATCAATTCTATTTATAGCATCCTGACTGTTGTCAGCACTTAATATATCATTCATAGCTTTCACTCTTCCAAATTTATTATCTTCCTCTTGTTCAAACCCTCTTGCATTAGATCTTAAAGGATCAAACCCAGGTGTTTTTGTTATCTCAGAATCAATTTGCATATTAATTTCATTCTTAGCAATTTGTCTAGCTTTTGCTTTTTGATCGTCAGTCAATTTATACACTACTTGTCCACCTTTTATATAAAGTTCAATATAATTAGGCGCATCTTTGTCATCGTATTGATAACCTCTTTGAGAAAGTATTTGAGCCATATCTGCATCTGTTGCTGTTAGTGTTTTTACTTGAGAGTCTAACCACTGATCGAATGTAGTAATATCTTCGTCTGTAATACCAAAATCTTTTAAGCTGGCAGGATCATCAAAAATTTGTCTAAAATCAGAAACCTTTGTTACACTTCCGTTTCTTACGCTAGAGGTAATTATAGTTGCTAATGAATCTGTTATTTTTTTAGCTTCATCTCTTAATTCTTTTTTTACCCCACCATCATAAGACATTAAGTCTAACATACTACCTGGATTATTAAAACTATTAGGGCTGTCTTTTGCGCTAGGCATTTTAGTAAACTTACCATCTTCATCTTCTTCCATTGTAACTACCTGTATCTGCCCGTTTGCTGGATTAGTATATATTTTTTTATTGTTTAAATTACCAAACGATTCTATTTGTTTTAATACAAATATTTCAGCATCTGTAGCTGTCCCTGCATTTATTTTTTCCATTGCTTTAGTGTGCCATTGATCATAAGTTTTTACAATGTTACTGAAATTACTATAGCCACTTTTTTGTTCTTGCATAAATAATTTATAGTCAGCAGGTTTTAATAAACCTTTTCTAACTAAATCCATACGAAGTCTAAGTTCTTCTTTTGATTGTGATGAGCCCTCTAACACCACTCTACCTAAAGATCTACTGTTAACATCTTGAAGCTTGTTTAAAGCCTCCATCTGTTCGTTGGTAGCTTTTTCTATAGCTGCACGCTCTTTCATTTTAGTCTCACGCATAGAAGTTAAGTCTTCACTTAACGTAGAAGCTACTGTACTCCAGCTAATTTCAGGTGAATCACCTAAACCAGCATAAACTGAAAATCTTTTACCGCCTGTTGCTTTTTTAGAATCTGCCATTAGTTAAAATTTGAAGCTGATTGTGGGAAAAGTAAAGGATCTAATTGTATAGGATTTATAAATGATTGTTGAGCATTAGGACTTAAGCTTTGAAAATTACCCTGTTGAGTATTAGGACTTAAACTTTGGAAATTACCCAACGGATTACCTGTAACAGCAAGGGGAGTAGTTAATGTGTTTGCGCCCGTCCCTCCAAAAGTAACTCCAGAAGTGTTACCATAGCTAAAATTTTTCATATCATAATTACCATCTCTAATATTTTTGAAAACATCTTTATCTTTTATTTTTGATAATTCTATTTTTATTTCATCATCACTCATTTGCACACCTCTTGAATTTATAAAAGATTTTTTTTGTTCTGGGGTTAACTTTCTAAACGTCCTACCCGCTTGTCCCCCACTTAAATATCCACCTTCCCCAAATAAATCTGATGCACCTTTTAAACCTGCTTGCATACCTTTAATCGCTTGTCCCATTGATTGATTACCTAAAGTTCTAGCGTCTCTTGCTCTTAATGATTCATCTGTAGCAGCACCAACATTTATATCTATCAAATCGTTATTCACATCTCTAGCTGCCTCAGCTTTTAATACTTGATTTTCATATAAATCTTGAGCCATTTTGTCAGCAATAATTTGATTACCTTGAGTGCCTTGCCCAGCTACTTTTCCTATTCCAGCAGCTAAACTTCGTCCTCCAGCTTCTTGAAGTGACTGTACATTTTGCATTTGCTGTGCAGTGTTTTCTCTAAATTGTCTTTCGTAAGCTTGCGTAGGTATTTGAATTTTTTCAAAATAATTTTTTGTAGCCAATGCTTTTGCTTCGCTCATTAATTTTCTACTTTGGGCTTCTGCTTGAGCAGCAGCTTTTCTTTGTTTGGAAGCTTGTGTTAATCCTCCAATCATACTAACACCACCCATCACTGTACTTGCAACAGCTAATCCAGTCATTAATCCAGCCATAATAATTTATTTTTTTTAATTAATTTTTTAGGTAATTCTTTATAAGTTTCAGCGTATACATCAGCTTCTGCTTCTTCATAATTAGTAGCGTCTGTTTTGTAAACACAACACCACTCTGTATCTTCATGTATATATAACACTCTTTGAGTACCTTGTTTTGTAAATATTTTATGTGGAGCTGCTATTCTTTCAACCTCTCCGTTATCCGTTAAATAAGACACTTCTCCTTTTAACAAAAATGAAGGATGGTTTTGTTTATGTATCATACTTATAACTAAACTTCCTTTAGGCATAAATATTTCTCTTGTATACATTCCTCCTTCAATATGTTGTTTTATAGGAAATGTATCTTTCAATTTGTCTGATTGTATTTCACCAGGCTTGTGTGTAAGACACCCTTCCAGTTGTTCTATTTGATTTTTAAAAGTTTCAATCTTTTCCCACATCATTCCTCTAATCAACGGAATACTTTTTAAAACTTCTTGTCCAACACTAGAGTCTAATACTTCCATTTATTCAAATATGAACAAAGATAAGAAATTCTAAGGATAACTTTTCATCACACTACTACCTACAGAAAACAGTTCAACTGCTGAGGTGCTATCGTTAGTCATGTTAAATTCCATATAATATCCTCTTGCTCCATTTGACTCCGCAACACTATCTTTATAAGCTAATATAGCATCGCCAGCTTGAGGATTTGCTAATGGTGGTACGGGTGGTGGGTTCTGTGAAACATCAATAGTAATACTATTGCTTGTTTTAGATACAATTGCAGACGCTAACACTGGTGTTGTGTACACCCCCGCGTTGTTTGTTGATACATATACAATATCACCTACATTTACTATATTACCAATAGGTTCTGTAAATTTAATTTCTCGCGCAGAGGTTGGGCCTGATACAGCATCAGCAATTCCAATACCTTGAGCGGATCTAAGCTTCCAATTTACAGCTCCTGAATTACTTCTAATATATGTAAACCACTCTCCTTCTTTTTGTTCAAAATATGTTCCTAACATTGAACCTGCATTTAAATCTGTCGTTAGTGTTACCGACCACTTGTCGTCACTTTCGTAAGACATGGTTTTAAATAATTTAATTGCAAGAGTAGGCTCAGGGTTAAATACACTTTTTATACTTGAACTATATTGTACGTTATAATAATTGTTTCTAGTTTCATTAGTGTTGTGCCTGTAAAGTTCTCCGTTTTTAAAAGTATAAAAAAATCCATTTAAACCTTTCATGTAGTCGGGAATATATGAATAAAAAGAAGGCCACCCTGGTGTTCTTTTATCGTTACTGTATGTTAATGTTGTTACTGACATAATTATTTATTTAAGGGCAACTCTGTACTCCGTTACTATCTACAGCACCATTACCTAACGTAGCAAAGTACGCATTGGTTCCAACCACTTGATAAACATAAACTCCTGAAGATACAGCTGTACCCGACTGATCACTATAAATTATGACACCAGGTGCAGGGCCTGTTCCTATTGTGGTGTAAATAGTTTCGTCTAACGTACCACTATAACTACAAGCTAGTGTAGGATTAGCTACTTGGTGTACTGCAAAAGAATAATAAGTTACACAAGTTGTTACCGCTGATACATTTCCAGATCCACCAGAAATTGTTACAACTGTACTGTTTGATGTTTTATAAAAACCATCTGGTAGTGTTGTGCTTTTACAAGCGTCTGTATAACAAGTGTTATTAACCACAGGATCAACACCTGAATTTCCATTGTGATAAAAAGTAGTGCTGGTTGATAAAGCACATGCTGCATTTACACTCGCAGCTGAAACGCTACTTGTCCATGCTACACCTAAAGCAAAACTATACGGGCCTGCTACAGTCCCATTACCACCTGTAATTTCATAGTATGACGTTCCGTTAAGTTTATATATACCGTTAGGTAATACTGTAGTTCCGTTATCCGACCACGCTGTATTACCAGATGAAGGAAGAGATCCTGCACCACCTGATCCATTATGGAAATAAGTTTCATCTACTGTATCAACACATGCTGCAACAACAGTAGATTGAACTCCAGAACTAGAAAATGATACATTTCCACCTGAACAAGCTGTGATAGCTGTAACGACACCATTAGCTACTTGAGCTACAGTAGTTGCGGTTATCTTATAAAACCCATCAGGCAATGTAGTTGCGCCAGTGCTATCTGAGAACACCCAATTGTGCAATATTGGTAGCACTACACTAGCATCATTTCTATCTGTGTATTGTTTAGCAAAATATGCTGTTGCACCAGAACCCGCGCATGCTGAATTAGCTGAACTGTTTTGTGCAATTGTACTTGTAGACCATGAGGGTAAAGCTGTTGGGCAAACAACTTCTAAATTCCAAGCAGTAGAATTACAAGGGCCTAAAGCTTTTAAATCCATTGTTTGAGGATTAGCATTTGCTTTTGGAATTACCATAGTACTGTATACATTTATTCCCCCCCCTTGTACGTCTCCAGTATTAATAGTTACTGATTCTGTTCCATTTTGTACCCAAGCTCCTCCACTTATAGAGTCATATAAATTATAGGTAGTTGTGTTTGGAATAGAGGGTAGACACGCATCACTAGCATCTCCTAAAACAGTAAAAGCATCTAACACACCACTAGTTGATTTAACATAACCAGCTCCTGGTATTGATAATGCGTTGTAACTTACACTGTTGTAAACCCCTCTAACTCCATCTGGTATAGATTGAGGATTGAAATAAACTACAATTGCTCCTAAGTCTGTTCCTAAAGTTACATTTAAACTGTAAGATCCCTTGGCTCCACTAGGTATAGATATAGCGCCACATGATACAGGACATGTAGCACATGATGTAACAGTTCCTAAACTTCCTCCACTTTGTACTCTGTAAGTTGTTGTCCCATTAACCTGATATGTATTGTCAGGTGCAGGGGTTTGTGCTGTTGCGTCTGTATATAATCCTGTTGTTGTATCAAAAGTAGTTCCTTGATCTATAAAATATGTAACTCCTGTTTGGCTTACACAACATAAGTTAGTTGGCGAGGTATTAAAATCTAAAACTTGACTAACAGCACATGTACAGTTCGCAGCCGTACCTAAAGCACCTCCACTTTGTTCTCTGTATGTTACAACTCCTTCAATTGGCGCTTGATAAAAACCATCAGCGGCTTTTATTGTCAATGCTGGGTCTGTGTAAACAGCCGTAGCATTTGCAAAAGTTGTAGCGTCTATATAAAATGTATTGTCAGTTGCCATAATTTTAACAAGTTAATAAATTTTCTACCATTCCGCTAGAGTCAACATAAATTACTGAAGTTGCACTTAAAGAATAATATCCTACACCTAATTTTGTAGTTCCTTTATCATCAGAGTAAACAAAATTGTTTACTACTGGAGTTGTCCCGGATCCGTTATGATAATATGTTGCTGTTTGAGACAATCCACATGCACCTGATCTTGTAGTTGACATTAAAGAAGAACTATATGATGAATATGTACATGCTGTACAACACACATCATCTGCCGAACTACCAAAACACAAAGGAATTGTAGTACCACAAGGCCCACATGATGTAGCTAATTCTAACACACCATTTAACTGTCTTCTTACAGAATTGCCTGTTTGATAATATTGATCCCCTGCTTTAGTATGTAATGTTGAATCTGCAAAAACAGCAGTTGCGGTTGCGAAATCAGATGTGTCTAAAAAGTATGTAGCAGATGGGCCAGAACAACACGCAATAGAAGTAGACGAACCATACCTCAAACTTATACTTGTTGGATTTCTATAATCCCATATTAAATAAAGAAATGCAACAGGTACTGTGTTAGTGTAAGTAAAAGAGGCTTCATACACGCCAGTTGATGGATTTGCAATCGGTGTAGCTGTAGTAGCAGCTGCATCAATAGTTGCCCATTGTGACTCAGCATAACCAACAGCAGTTACTAAATATTTAAATTTATCAACCGCAGGGTCAAAAACAAAATCATCAAAATCTTTTTTATTTGACTGCATTTTAACAGTAGCTCCACTTGGTGGAAAAACTCCTAAAGAAGATTGGCCTATATTTTGAATCCAACTTTCTACTGGAGTTGTAGTATCTGTTATAAAATTAATTAATTCACTTGATACTGGACTACTAGTAGAGCCTTCTGACCAATAGTATTCGTTATGAATAAACTTATTGTCATCTTGTGGTGAACCTAAAGTTATCTGCACAATCCTTAATTCTGATGTTTGAGGACACTGAGGTGTAATATCAAATGATGCTGTACCTGTAGGTGTAATTGTTACCGTAGCTGTAGTTGGTGTAGAAGAGCTTTTGATAAAATTAACAGAACTAAAACCAGTAATAGATTGATTAATAACTGAAGAACTATTGTAAACCACTTGTAGATTTACTGTTCCTGTAACGTCAAAATTAAACACAACAGAACCCTGAGCATTGCCCAAAGAAAGTGTGTAAGACGATGCGTCTGTAACATTTTGTCTTGATATAGTAGCACCACAACTAATAGGTACTACCGCAACAGGTATAGCTAATGAATTACTTGACAACACAAATTCATTCATGTAAGGATCAAATCCTCCAAGTTTTTGTGTTTGAAATCCAGTAGTAAACATATCTCTAAAGAATGACCTCATTCCTATTTCAGAAATTACTTCTAAACTTTCTTGTTGCCCAGATCCGCTTAATTTTAATACTACATTTCTTTTTGAATCTGTAAAGTATTTATCAAAACCATAAGTCACAAAACTTTCTGGATTATTACTAATTCCAAACTCTTCTACTCTAGCTATCTGTGTTCCTAAAACCTCTGCTGTATTAGTTATTGCTCCTCCTGCTGCTGCGCTTGATAATAAGTTTTTACCAGCTAACACATACGATATTTTATCTTCCTGTAAAACAAGAACATCCGTTTCTCTTCCGTGTAAAATTTCTATATCACCGTAGCTTACTTCTAAATCTTTAAAATTAACTAATCCTAAATTAAATTCGTTAAGTTTGTTTATGTTAGTTTCTTCGTTATATGTACCACTATACGTCAAACCAGCAAATCTGTCAGCTTTTTTAAAATCCTGTGATGACACAGATGTTACTCTTTGCCCTAAATCAAAAGATTGACCAACTAACGAATCTTTTATTTTAAAACTCTCAACTCCATTTCCAAAAGCATAACAATCAAAAAATCCTAAATTAACAATAGCTGGTAATATGTTAGTTTGATTTTGGTCTGTTGCTGATGAACCTGACATATGTCGATTGTTTGTTATGTCATAACAAGTATCATTTTCGTAATATATATCATTGTCAATGTCAATCGGAGTGGTTTCGAAAACCATTAGTGAGTCTGCAATTTGAACTGTAATCCTTCCATCTGCACACGAATTCTTTTGTCCAAAACATCCTGATACACCACTAATGACAACTAATTGTAATTCATTTGTATTGCCTGGTGTTTGGCCATCGCTAGTAATAAACTGAAATTGATGAATTCCCCTAACACTAGCTGGGTTGGTACTTGATATGGTATTTATATATTGAATAGTAGGATCACCACCATCATCAAAATTAGTAAACGTACCGCCTTTAAAATCTATATTTTCACCATTAACAAAATCATACATATTATTATAATCTTGACTGGCTTGAAAAGTTTTGTCGTATATGTAAAATATTTTTCCACATTTTTTACCTACACCATTTTGACCTATCCTTGTTAATTCTATATTAAAATTAACAATACTCCCTACAGGTATTGCTAAATTAGTTTTTGTTTGGCCATCAGATGATGTTTTAAAACATGGAAGTTGAATGCCAGGAAAGCCATTGCTTGATTTTCTACAAGTAGTTCTTCGTCCGCTATCAAAAAAAGTTGTGTCTCCTGATGTGTCAACTGAAAACGATGTAGGTTTCATTTGCATATATAACCCAGGTAGTTCAGCGATATAAGGCTCTACAGAGTTATCGCTACTTCTTACATTTGCTGATGGTGTTAAAAAATTTTGTTCTTTAGCTTCAACCCCCAAGACTTCTGCAACTGCTAATTGAGCAAGTGCACCAGAACTATCAGCCTTTATTCTTAATATATCTCCTGTTTTAACTTTATTTTGGTTTTGACCTTCTAGCTTAAAATAAATAGAATTGTCTGTTGAATCAGAATAATAAAAATTACTATAAATAGTTTCATAAGGCCCCTCTGCTTTTTTTACTACAAACTTATATTTAGTAGCCCATGCAGGAGGATTTTGAAATGTAGGAATAGTAACTTTAATTTTATTTTGTAATATTGAATTACTAGCAGGAACAAAAACTGTAGGGTCAACACCTTGTGACACTAAAGCTGTAGTACTTCTTAAGTATTCATCCATATACACTATACCCACTTCGTAGTTTCTATTACTATGTAAACTTTGTATACTAGAATTTACTATAAAAGTTGCGTTAGAGCTAATAATTTTATAGTATGCGTACAGGTAAGGTGGGGTAGGCGCTGTTCCTTCTATGTCAGCAAATCTCATTGCTGGAAGCTGTAGTGTAATAACATTACTTCCAGGGCCTGATGATATTAAAATACCTTGATTTAACCCTGTAATTCCTGACTCATCTTTTTGCCATGTTATATCTGGATTTCCTTCAGCAGGGTTTTCAACTGAGCAATTAAAAGAATCTGTTAAAGTTGTTCCTGTAGCGCAATTTCCAACTGTTTGAAACCCTGTTAGTATAGCTGATTTAAACGAGTCGCTAGTAGCTAATTCTTGAACTGATGAAAAATCTTGAGGCAATGTATATATAAAGTCTATTGCAGTTGATCCTTGATTACCTGTAACCGTTCCGTCATTACCAGTATATCTATCTTTTTGATATGAAATAGAAACTGCAAAAACAGCACCTGATTTTAAAGTAGTACTAACACCCGCCAAGTCTAAAATTAAAGTAGAGTTGGCTACTGTTTGTGTGGTATCAATTGTGTAATCTAATCCACTTCCTAATGATGTTCCAATATCTGCTGTTTGTATTTCTTCAGTATTTAAATCAGCAACATAATTCATTCTACAATTAACACCATCACTATCAACTACATCTCTTCCGTCTTCATAATTACCATATATAAGTCTATTAGCCATAATGGTTTGTGCTTTTGCAATCAATGGCACATTGTCGTATAATCTTAATAGCTCACTTTCTGGTAATGTGGTATATATTTTACTGTTTGTAAATACTTGAGTTTGAGTTGAGTTATCTGGCCAACCAAAATCAGCTTTTTTAAATTTTTCTATTACATTAATTATATTGCTGTTAGCTAGCTTAAAAAATAAATCTACTCCA
>WLWE01002322.1_pt1 | contig 12439 bp, 16 predicted proteins | sample 6718301 | NCBI WGS metagenome assembly WLWE01 (sample SAMN12718691, study PRJNA515312) | sponge metagenome | isolation source: marine sponge | host: Mycale hentscheli | place: New Zealand: South Island, Marlborough, Capsize Point | collected 2003-05-01 | reverse complement strand
CTTCTAAGTGAGTGAGTTCCTGAGTGACACCACCAGCACCGCCACCAAGCCGGTAAGTGCCGCTTCCTGTCCCAGACCCACCTGATCCAACGGCGAGAACCTCAACCAAGCCTGCTTCGCTGCAAGTAATGGTTCCATCGTCGGTCCACTTGTAAACCTTCCAGGTTATGTTTCCGTCGTTGTACGTTTTTTCTTCGACAGTTCCACCGGCTGCGCTAACGGTTGCCCAGCCGCCGATACCGGGCAGTTCGCCACCACCAGCATCATCAGGGTGAACCTTCACCCACACGCCACTCATACCGTCTCCTCAATAGGCCACCCAAACGGCGGTAAAGGGTTCGCTTTCGTTATGGTTTTGCGGATAACATCAACCATGACCAGGCCGCCCGTGGCGGGTTGCTCGGGTGCAACTGTGTCTCCCGCCGACGGTTGGCTCCCAGACGCTCCCCATCCGTGAGTGCCCGTTGATGATGGTTTCTCTGTTGGGGTGCCGACGAAACCGGACTCTAGGTATCCACCTCGCCCGTACTCAACGCCATCAATAATGACCCCAGGGCCACCGTTCGGGGTTCGCTCTGCGCCACCGCTACCGTCACCGGCTCTCGTGTTCCCGCCTGCGTTACCGCCGGTAGCGGTTGTGGCAACTCCCGTCATTGTTGTTGCTCCCCCGTTCACTCCAGGGTAGGCAACCGCGCCTGTCGGTGCTGCGGCGACTTGGATGTCCTTACGTCCATCGCTGAAGAAGTGCAAGCCGTACTGCACAAGGCCACCGCCACCGCCAGCGTGACCGCCAGGTGCGCCCTCAAAATAGCCAGAACCACCTGCACCGACCATCAGGATCGCCGCGATACCCTCAGTCAACGTGATGTAGTGGCTACCGGCAGTATCGAAAACGTAACGGTCATAGTCGCCGTACTGGATAGGCGTAACTGATGCGTCAGTCACTTCGGACCATGAGCCTACGCCTGGATCTTTTGGGTCAGCATCACCCAGAACAAAAACAACGTCACCGATCTCGTAACCCTCAGCATCATCAGCCGGGAGATCCTGAACGACATTCAGGCTCATGCCCTTATCCCAATCGGCGCCGTCAAGAGACTGCACAACTTGACCGATCCGGTCAGGCTCAAAGTCAATGCCACCAGGCGGCAAGTTATCCGCGAAATCCTTGAACGCCACAGGAGCATCCGCAGGCTCCTCGTATTTTGGAACCCGATACGTTTTACCGTTGATCGGGCTTACGTAATCCTCACCAGCCATTACTTACCTTCCATCTTCCCAGCCACCTGACCCCAGGTGAACGAAACTAATTGACCCCACGAGTTGTTAACGAGCGCGAGCTTCTGCGCGAAGTAACTGTTCGCGTCCGCCTGAGTCGTGAACCCCGAACGCTGCGGGTTCGACAACAGAACGTCCTGCGTACGAACCTCCGCAACGTTCTTTTCCCCTAAATACAAGCCCATGATCAGCCAGTCACCACGTACAGCGTGAACTCATCAGGCGAGTCAGGCATCTCCTTGACAACCTCCATACGCATCACGCCAGCCTCAGGATCACCAGGCGCGGCCCCCGCACGGTTCGCGTTACGGACAGCCTCAGTCTCAATCTCTTGCAGGCCGTCAATGCCATCAATATCAGCGATAGCGTCATCGGTGTACTTATTCGCGGCCTCCAAAGTGACCACGTCATTATCGTCGCTGTGCTGGTTCGCGGCAGTGAGCGTGGCAGCGTCACCATCGGTGATCGCACGCTTGTTCGCCTCAATGTCCTGAGTGTTCTTAGCGACAGCCAAGCCCATCTTCGCGGCAGAGTCATAAATCAACGCGGCCTGATCGTTGTCATCATCCTTGTACTTCGGGTAAAGGTTCTGCAGTTCAACGATCAACTCAGGCTTATCGTTAGCCAGCCATTCATCAAGTTTGGAGTTCAGAGAGTCAATCTCTGCCGTGTTCCCCTTGACGGCCATCTCCATGAGAGCAGCGTTGTCGTACTCCATAACATTGCCTTCAAGGATGCTCGGGTCACCCTTGTCGTACTTACCCTCAACATCGGTTTGCAGTTTCTCAAACTCAGCGAGATCAACCTCGCCACCAACAAGGTTATCTCCGTAGTACAACTTCATAGCGGCCATTACTGCTCCTAATCCTCAATCACGTAGACCGTTTGCGGGTCTGGGGTTATTTGGTCAAACTCTTCTTGCGTCAGGTACACCATGTTGGTGACACCGTCTCCCCCAACCCTGCGGTCAATCTCCTCAACGAACGTGATGTTCGCGTCCTCCTGCGTCGTCGCAGAGAAGCGACCAACGGGATTCGTGAGTTGCACATCAGCAGTCGTCACCGAAGACGGCTGCTGAATACTGGACGCTGTCGTGCCACCGAAACACACGAGCGTGCTCCCCTGCTGAAGCATCCACGCCTGATCGTCAACATCGACCACGCCGCCGTTCAACACAGGCACCGGGCCGACCTCCTCGCCGTCCAAGCGAACAAAAATCACGCCGTCGCCCGTAGCGACCACCGGGCCGAACCGCATCGTCGCCGTGCGAGCGACAGCCTCCACCTTCGCGCGCTCAACCAGCGCATCCACCGTCTGCTTCACTGCACTTGCCTCGTCTCCGCGCTCATCTCGCCACCCATCAACGGGTACTGGATCGCATCCATGACGTGCTGCTCCGGCGCCTCACGCAAGTCACCAGAAACCTGGATCACGTCAAACGGCTCAATCAGCGGGTTGTGGACGCTCTTGAAATCGATCTGCCGCGCCTTACCCTTGTACTGATCCAGTAACGCGTACGCCGCGTCAATCGCCTGCTGCTCCGTCGTCACCGTGTCAAGCCGCTGCGTCGGCGCCGTCTTCTTACCCCACGGCCCATCCCAATACGTCGGACTACTCGGGTCAGCGTCAACCACGAACACCGTCCCCGACGCCGCCGGGCCTTCCCACGTCACCGTCACCGCGTTAAACATCTCCCGCCGCGACTGCTTCAACGTACGATCCACCAGCACGCCACCATCACCCTCAACGACAGTGAACGGCGTCACCGTGGTGTCAACCTTGCGGATACGCCACGCGCCGTCATACTCAGCGTTTACGATCGCGCCCAGCGACTTCGCCAACGCGTTAATCACCGTCCAACGGTTACCCGTGAACGTGGTGCCCTCCGGCGGCACGATCGACTCGTCAATACCAGCGTCGACCAGCCACACCGGGGCGTCCCACATCGCCTCCTCGACCAAATACTTGATCGCCTCAACGCTCGTCATCGCGGTGCGCTGCGTCGTGACCGGGTTCCACACCTTCACCTCGAAGTCCTGCACCAGCGACCCAAGGTCATACGCCTGCACCTGAAGCGTGCCCTGATTCAACCCCCGCGACGCCTCCTGCACCTGCAAGACCGCCACCGTCACCCACTCCTCATACCCGTCAAACATTCGGATACCACGATCAATACGCAGCCGAGTGCTGCCATCAATCTGATCCAACGGGTCCAGCAGGAACGGCGACGCCGGAGCAAGCACAAGGTTCGCCTGCCGCCAAATATTGCGCGTACCATCCACCGAGAGCGAGCCGCTAGCGATCGCCAGCGTCTCACCCTCCTTATACGTCTTATCAGGCTGCGGGTTCAACACCACCGCCCGAGTTAAAGCCACATGCGACGCCGTGAGCGCCGCCTTAAACTGGTCGCTCGCCGGGATCATCAGATACCAACCACCTGACGCCACGTCTCACTGCTGACCGCCTGCCAGTTCGCGTAATCCGCCAGCACGTCACCCCAAGTGTTCGCCTCAAGCAGCGGGTAACGCCAGTAAGCCGGCGGCGCCTTCACCGTCTGATACTCCATCGTGAACCGGCGCGAATCCTCAAACACGTACGGGCTAGTGCGCGACACGTCCACCCTGCCGATAGACAAGTACGTCACATCCGGCAAACCCTCACTCGGGTACCGAGGCGACAACGCGCACAACTGCCCCGACTCCAGGTTCAACATCAACTGGTCACGCTCAGCCAGGCTCAACGTGATCAACACCAGCGTCCCCGACGGCAACTCACGCACACCCGAAACCACCACCGGGTCCGGCCTACCCCACACCCGCACAACCGTGCGAGGAGCACCAAACGAGTTCACGTCATTCTTCTCCACGTTCACCGGCAAGCCGATGTACGGGTTATCCAGCGTGAAGAAGTAATCCGAGCCAGTGTCGAGGTTATCCGCCAACACCCAATCCGACGTGACAGTCTCAGAGCCGTCAGTAATGGTCGCCCGGTACTCCACCGGCACGTTCTGAGCAGCCTCATAGTCAGCGACAAACGTCGAATCCTCAACCATCACGATGTTCTCGCTACCGCGAACAGTCTCAACATTGACGTAATGCTCACGCCGCTCAACCGACACCACAGTCACGCCGGCGACAGACTCGATCAGCACCGTGATCAGGTGCTTACCGCTATCCGTCATCGGCGAAACATCAGGAGCAGCCAAAGCCATTAGAAGTCCCTTCGTCCCGCGTACGCCGTATCCAAGTCACGGCCAGACGCGTCAGTAATCTGCACATCAACAAGATCTCGGAGCTCCTGATCGCCGATGAACACCTTCACCGTCGGCGCGGACTGCTTCGGAGCATCACCAGAGATGAACGCCGCGTTCGCAACCCGAGCAGCAGCCATGTCAACCTTGCTGATGCCGTTCTCCATGCCGATAGCCAAGCCCTCAGTAATGTTCTCGCCGTACCCCATCATCACGCGCGACGGAGACTGGATCTGGAACGCGCCCTTCATCTCCGCCTTAATCGCGTTAGCAATACTGCGCGCGGTCAGGACGGCCTGCCGGCGTTGCGCGTTCATCCCGTCGATCAGGCCCTTAATGGCCTTCTCGCCCAGGTCGAACAAGTTGTTCTTCTTCTTCTTATTCGACAACGCAGCAGTCGTATCCTGGATCTTCTTACCGATCTCTTCAGCCGTCTTCGCGTTCGCCTGCATCATGCCGATCAGTTTCACCGAGTGCTCATCCTCAGAAGCCTCAACAGCCTTAATCTGCGCCTCAAGTTCATCCCGGCGAGCCTCGTAATCAGTACGCAACTGCTCCAGCGCCTGGTCACGAAGATCCTTCTGGCTCTGCAAGTACGCCTTAGCAGTCTCAACATTCGCCGCCATTTGATTCGTGTACGCCTGCTGCTGCGCGATACCAGCGTCAAAGAACTGCGCCGACACCGACTGGTTCAATCCAGCGACCGTCGACGTCAACTCAGACTGGATGCTGTTGATCTCCGCAATACCCGCGTCAGTCTCATTTGCCAACGCAGTAGCGAGAGCGCCCGAGCCGTCCGGCCCACCAGCGATCAACGCGTCAAGCATGTTGCGGTCAAGACCGCGAGCCATCAACGATTCAATATCAGAGCGCCACTGCTTCACCGCGTCCAAGCGGCTCTGCAACTGCGCCTTAAAGTCAGTCGTGCCCTCACCAGTGACACTCGAAAACGAGCCAAGCCCGTCCAGGTCGGTGACCGACGAGATCGCCTCATTAGCGTCAGTAAGAGAGTTAACGAAACTAAACGCGCTTTGACGGATGCCACTCAAGTAGTTGTCGCGCTCACTAATGAGCGCCTGCAACTTAGAGTTCGCCGAGTCGTACGCGCGAGTCGCCTGATCCAGCGCCGACTCAGCAGCCAAGATCTGAGCGTCGTAGTAATCCTCGGTCGACTTCACCGACAGGTCATACGCCGCCTTCTCAGACTTCACCAAGTCAGTGAGCCGAGTCGTCTCAGCCTTCTGGAAGTCAGTAAGTTCCTTCTGAAGAGCCGCGTTCCGCTCCGACAAGTCATAAAGCGCCTGGTACGAGGCTTCAATGCTACCCACCACGGACGCCCGCTCAGCACGCAGCGCAACCTTCTGCGCCTTCGGTGCCTGCTCAATCAGCAAGTTGTAGTAGTCAGCAGCGGCGCCGCGCATCTTCGTGTACATCGACACGATCTGCGAAGAATTACCCTGGTAGGTGTCCGCGTTGAACGTCAGCGCCTTCTCAATCGCCGAGTCAGAGCCAAGCGGCTTCGCGCTCAAGTCACGGAACTGCTGAACGACACTGTTCAGTTCCTCCATCGCGTCTTTCAGCGCGTCCGCCTGCTTCTTACCGGCACCGCCCTCGTCAATCGACGGGACGGCAGGCTTCGTCAACGCTGGCAACTCACCAACGGAAGAGCCGGAGCCCTGCGGCGTCGTATTGAACGTCCACGGCGCAGTAATCGCGCTCCACGTACTACTAACACTTTCCGCAGTGCTATTAAAGTTCTTTTGGACATTCTCAAGCGACTTATTGACAGACACGTTCCATGAGCGGGTCGTGCTCGCCATGCTCTCCATCGCGCCAGCCCACGGGCCAGGAATGTACTGAGCGACCTCGGCGGCCTTCTCAGCCATGTCGACAAGAATGTCAACCCAGATTTCCGCCAATTTAACCAGCGCAAGAGCCGCACTCTGCCCAAGGATCACGGGTATCTGGTACGTCAACTTCATCACGTTAACGAAACGATTAACAATGGAACCCATGACGTTGATCGCGTACGCGATGATGCTGACGATCTTTTCCGCCATGTTTGACGCGTCAACAGCCAAGAACGCGAACGTCTCCGAGAACATGTCAACCACGTTGCCGATAGCGTCAGCGATCGGCTGGAAGTCAAACGACTCCATGAACGCTTCAACCCACTTCAACAGCGGCTTCAACTTCGTCAGCAAACCCTCAAAAGCCGTCGCGACATTAATCTTCGCGATGTCCTTCAAGTTAGCCAAGATGCCTCGCACGCTGTCGCGCGCCTTAGCAGCCGCCGCCTCATAGTTATCACCAAGAGCCACAACCGCCGGGATCAAGATCGCCGAAGTCATCTTGCCCTCAGACGTCAAAGCCTTAGCCTGCTGAACCGAGATGCCCTGCTGCTCCGCGACCTTCTCGTACACCAGTGCGAGGTTCAAGCCAGCGTTCGCCAACTGACGCAAGTCAATCGCGTTAGCGCGACCCTGCGCCTCAACCTGACCAAGCGCGTACGCCATGTCCTGCAAGCGCGCAGACGACAAGCCAGTAGCCGAGCCGAAGTCCGAGAAGAACTTCACCAACGACTGCCGAGTCTCATCGACAGTAACGCCGTACGCCAGCAGCAGCCGGTTCGCTTCAAGCAAGCCCTCAGTCGGGACGACCGACGTCTTACCCAAGTTCAGGATGTACTCAACCTCGGCGGCACCGCGAGAGGCGCTATCCAGCAAACCCTCATACTGGATACGCAGCATCTCAAGGTTCGTTGCTTCCTTCAGGCCAAACTTCGCGAACGCGCCAGCCAACAGAGTGACACCGGCAGCAGCCGCAGCAGCGACGACCACCACTGCGCCGATCCCCGTAGCAATAGCCGGGAGCGCCACAGCCGCGCCAGAAACACCACGACCCAACTGCGTGAACGCCTGAGTCAAGCCGGCGAACACACCGATCGGGTTTCCGTAACGCAAGTTAATGAAAGACTGTGACAACCGGTACATCGCGCCCTGCAACTGCCCAATCGGGACCGAAGCCTTCTTAGCGCCGTCACCAGACTTCTTGATCGCTTCACCAGACTTCTTAGCCTGCTTACTCGTCTTGTCGTACTGGTTGCCGAGACCCTTAAGTTTCGCGTTTAACTGATCAGTGCCCCTACCGGTGCGGTTGCCACCGACAGCCTTATCAAGGATTTGCCCCGACCGCATGGCCTTCTTGTTGAGTTGGTCAATCGCCTTCATGGCTGGCTTGACGTCAGCACCGACGGTCACCCAAAGGTTACCTATGCCTTTACCGGCCACGGGATCTCCTAACTCATAAGTTTCATAGCAAAGTCTCTGGGGCTCATTGGAGCCTTGGGCTTATCGGACGGGCGCGGCACGCGCAAAGGCTTACCCACCTTTTTCGCGCCATTCGCCTTCGCGAAAGCCAAGTACTGCATGTGCAGCATTTCCAGGATGCTCGCTAAGAGCTCCCGGTCAGTCGTCCACTGAGACGACCGGCGGATCGCAGCCTGCTCCAACGCCTCAAACATGTCCTCCGGCTCATCGGCCAGCGACGTTGGAGACAGGCCCGTATGTATCGCTAGTTCTGCGATCCGCTTTTCGTAGGGCGGGGCTCTTCGTCCTCATCCATAGGCTCAATGTCATCGACACCGTCCAGCCACTCGTCAAAGGACTTATCCGAGCCAGTCGCCAAGTAAGCCAGTTTGTACGAACTCTCAATGTTCGCTTCCAAGCCGCCGCTCTCACGCTCAATCTTGAGAATGTGCTTCGGCTTGACCGTGTACGTGGTATCCACGCCACCTTCCGTAACAATGAATCGTGTAGCCATTTCAGTCATCTCCTCAGATGAAAGGACGGCCCCCGGTCGGGGAGGGGGAAGCCGGGGACCGTCCAGTTAGTTAGTTAATGCTTATTCAGCAGCGGGGGTTGCCTTCGCTGCCTGACGAACAGTTGACGAAACAATCGCCGGATCATTCGTCAGGATCGTGTACGTGGGCTCAGTCTCAAGGACACCCATCGTCAAGGGATATTCGACGGCCCCTTCTCTATTAAGCGTCATAGTGACGTCGCCCTCTTGCTGCACACGCCCGAAGCAGTACCGGTACTTCACGTCCGGTCCATCCTCGTACTCCACGACCATCGCGCGGACAGTGTTCTCGCCCTTCTCCGGCGGAGTGAACGTGCCCAAGCCACCAGCGTCAGTCCACGAGCCGCCACCAAGAGCGGTAGTGATCGTGTCCTGGTCAGTCTGCATGAGAGTGAACTCAGCAGTCTTCGGCTCCTTCATCGACAGGACGCGGATCTTATCCCCTTGCCAAGCATCAAGATCCTCCGTTTCCCGCGAAAACGTGAAAGTCACACCATCAGTAGTCGCGTAACCGAGGTCAACCCAGTCCGCAGGCATAGCGGTGTCAACGTCGACAGGAAGAGTAGTTCCTTCCGGCGCAACAAAAATATGTCCGTACCCAGCGACACGGACTTCACTGGCATCAATCGCCATTTGATTCTCCTTTTAGAGGTTTCGTGCCGTCAATTCGACAGTAAGCACGTTCCGAAAACGAGTAGGTGTCCACGCACCGTCCTCAATATTCTCCACAGCCGCAACCTCGCAATACGCGACACTGCCACCGCTTTGACCGCCTACAATCGCGTTAACGGTCAGTTCCGCATCAAACGCCAACTGAACACTCTCAGCCGGGTCCGTGCTGTGTACGTCAACCGACAGCGTGTGTAACCACCACTGAGTAGTCGGTGCCGTCGCCGGCCGACGCACAATCGTCCGCACCAGCATCAGCGGCACTCCATTCTCATCCTTCGGAATGGCGCCACCGAAAACATCAACGCCGGGGAAACGCGCCTTAAGCGCATCCATGATCACCGGCACAGGATCAAAAATCATGTCTTCCTACCTCCCCAACCGATCTTCCCGCCCATCGCGTACGTGGTTCGCCTCAAGACAGCGAACGCGGGAACACGTCCCTTACCAAACTCAAGCGTGTACGCAGACCAGTAAGCGCCGGCAGTAGAAATCAACTGCACCGGCATCTTGGAGCCCTTGTACTTCTTACTACGCAAGAAGTCCTTACCGCCGTCAACTCGGCGCAACTTCTCAGACGCGCGAGCCGCCCACTTCTGCGTCGCGCTATCTACCGCCGCGTTCGCGTAACCCGCGCGCGCCTGCGCTATGAACGCGTCAGCCTTAGCGACCTGCGCGCCCCGAATACCACCTTGGTCAGACTCATAGATCGCATTAGCCAACGCTTGCTCAGTAAGAGCCTCATAATTCTTACTCAACCGCCGCCACTGACTCATACCGACGCCGTCCGCAAGTCAATCCGCACATACTCAACCGAGCCCGTCATCGGATTCCAATGCGGCATCGGCGGACCATCAAGCAGAAACTGCTCACCATTAACGATCACGCCAGTCAAGCCCTCAATGTCCACATCCCAATTCAGCATGATCGAGTAATCAGCCGTCAGGAGCTCCCCGCCCTGCACCAACGTGTTACTACGGCGCGCACGGTAATAGGCACGTACATCCACACTCGGCTTCGCAGCCGCAGAAGAGTTGTAACTGTTCTCCGCCGCCTGAAACAGCAGCGTCACAGTCGCAGTCAACAAATGACTCGGAAGCATCAGTCCTCCGAATCAAAAGGACCGCCAGTAACAATGCCACCCATCTCAGGGTCATAATTCAGCGTGTCAAAGTAGTCACGGTCAGGCTCAGTCATGCGAACAGGCGGAGGCGTCACACCCATACGAACAGACTTAAACGAGCCACCACAGCCAGCAATGCCGGTGATAATCCGCTTCTCCATGTCGGAGAACAACTCGCCGTCGCTGCCCGACCCAACGGTGTAACTGTACTCACCGATCGTTTCCTGCCGAAGGTTACGAGGATTCACCAGCCAGCGAGCCAACGCCGCAACAATCACCGCGACAATGTCATCCGGCATGTCATCAATCGTGACCCACTCGTCCTTCTTGCACGGCGCAAGAACCTTCACGTACGCGACAATGATGGCGAGCGCCTGCTCCAGCCAACCGAGGTCAACCGGCTGCCCGGTCAGATCCTCAATCTTGTCGGCTAACTCTTGTAGTGTCACAATTCTCCTCAAGTGTTAGCGGGAGGGCCGGGGGTCGCCCAGCCCTCCCACAAACAAACTGCTAGTTACGCGATTGCAGCGCCAGCGATCGCCTCAGCGCGGATCGTCTTCGACGTCAAGTAAGCATCACCAGAAACGGTGTCCTGCTTCTTGCTCACGTCGTAGTCAAAAACTACGCGGAAAGCCTGCTGATCAAACACCTCAACAGCAGCGTTAGCAGCGCCACGCGGCATCTGCGGAGTGATCGACACGAACGTCACCGCATCGCGGTGCATCGCCCACATCTCGTCAGGATCGACAACAACCGACTCGTACACCGGCATACCAAACAGGCGGCCGATCTGCGCGTTACGCAGAGTCTCAGTCGTGCCAGACTCGTTAGCCTTCAGCAAGTGATCATCAAGGATCAACTTGGAAGCCACAGCCGAGCCAACAACCATGACGCGGTTGTCCAGCGGAACCTCTTCTTCAGTGAGGATCGCGCGCAGTTCAACAGCCGAGTCAAGAGCGGTCGTCGCCGTCAGAGTCTCGAGAGCGTTGGTCTTCATGGCCGCGTAAATGACCTCTTCCGAGGTGCGGACCATAGCCTTACCCATCGGCTCAGCGATCTGGTACGAGAAGTTCTCGAGATCCAGATCCCACTGCTCCTGAGTAACCACGACAGAAGCGTCGTAGATGTCGCCAACCTGCAACTGAACCGAACCCTCGGTCACGTCCTGAATGACGATGCCGGTGGCGCGATCAAACTTGTTGGTCGTCAACTTGGCTTGCTTACGAATGGTGACAGTGTCACCAGTGCCGCCACCGAACTCGGTGACGTAGTTACGATTCACCAGGCGCGGCAGAACCGCGTTATATTGGTAAGTCGCCAACGAAGCGCGAGCAACGTTGGTGGGGGTAATCAGCGTATTCGCCATTTACTTCTTCCTTAAGGTAGGGCTGTCAGTTGGAACTGGAATCAGCCACGCTTGCGGAGAATCTCAAGGAAGTCATCGACACCGGGTTCCGGTGAGTCGCCAACAATCCCTGCTCCGGTCTGATTAGGAGCCGGGGTCGACCGCTCAACAAACTGCTCCTTCAACTCTGAGAGCAAACTGTCGGCGTCAGCCTCCAACTCTTCGACGGTGTCACCACGAAGACGCTCAACAAGACTGTTGGGCAAGTTCTTCGACGATGCCACCTTCATGCGGAGAAGTTCACGCTCAGCAGCAGACTTCATTTCCTCAGCCTGCTTCAACTGATCCGCAAGTTTCTCCTGCTCAGACTTCTGAGACTCTTTGTACTCGTCGTACGCTTTAGCCTTCTCAGCCAAATCCTTCGCCTGCGTCCGATACTTCGCAGCCTCATGGCGCAAAGACTTTACGTACTCTGCGTCGAAGGTCTTAGCCTCATCATCAGTCTGAGTTGTGACCGCTTCACTTTGTGCGTCAGCCGGGGCATCCTGCTTCGCCTCAACTGGTGCGTCTGCTTGTGCAGTTTCCATCTGTACACCCTCCTGGGGTTCCGTCAGCGAGACCTGCTCGCTCCCCCGGCTCGACTGCCGGGAAGTCCATTTACGCGACCAAAACGACATCGGTCGGCGCTAAGTCAGGGACGACAATTCGTCCATTCAGTAAGTTCTTCAATTCGTACGTTCGCTCGTAACGGTGATCCGTCCACTCCGCGTTCGCGAAGTCCGCAGCCGACCCGAACACCTTCCCCTCATACGCACCAGGGAAAGCCTCGGCCAGTAAGCGGCACTTGCAGTTCCGGTGGACACGAGCCTCACCCAAGCCGTTGAACCGGCTACTGCTGCTATTGCCGCTAGAG
>WLWE01002319.1_pt1 | contig 12456 bp, 3 predicted proteins | sample 6718301 | NCBI WGS metagenome assembly WLWE01 (sample SAMN12718691, study PRJNA515312) | sponge metagenome | isolation source: marine sponge | host: Mycale hentscheli | place: New Zealand: South Island, Marlborough, Capsize Point | collected 2003-05-01 | reverse complement strand
AAATGGCAGAAATTAAAAACAATTTTATAAGATCCAAAATGAATAAGGACCTAGATGCTAGGCTTATTCCAAATGGTGAATATAGAAATGCTATAAATGCTCAGATCAGTAGATCAGAAGGTGAAGGCGTAGGTACTTTAGAAAATATATTAGGAAATGAACTAATAGCTACAATAGAACCAACAATTTCTAATTTATTTTCTATAGGTCATTATGTAGATCAAATAAATAATTTTATTTATATATTTCTAACTGACAATGACACGGCTTCTTATGTTCCTCCTGTTCCTGTAAATACACCAAAATCTAATCATTTTATATATAGATATAACGCTGCTAATGGAACTACAACTAAATTAGTTGAAGGTGCATTTCTTAATTTTTCTACATTAAATCCCATATATGGTGTTAATTTACTAGAAAATTTGTTATTTTTTACAGACAATAGAAATCAACCTAGAAAAATAAATGTAACAAACGCGGCTAACGATGCTACTTACTATATAACAGAAGATCAAATATCTGTAGCAAAGTATAATCCTTACGATTCAATATACTTATACGAACCTAGTACAGAGTCTTCTTTACCTACAGATCCATATCAATCTACAATGAAAGATGTAGTGTCTAAGTTTATGCCTACCGGCGGCTCTGCATCTGTTGCGCCTGGTGCTGGTGGTACAGGAACAAGTTTTAATATAACAAATGGACTATTTCCATTCTATCCTAACAAACCTGCTGCTGGTCAAACTATTGGTAAAATATCAGCAACAACACCTTCTGGTCCTATAACAATGCTTGGTGCTGTTGTAGATGCAACATCCACCTCTTCAACTGTTGTTTTAAGTACTAATGAAACTTTAGCTGATAATGATCAATTAATATTTTTTCCTAATCCATATTATGACAATACATATTCTGGTGATTCTGAATTTTTAGAAGATAAATTTGTTAGATTTTCATATAGATTTAAATTTGAAGACAACGAATATTCTTTAATAGCTCCATTTACTCAATCTTGTTTTATACCAAAGCAAGATGGTTATTTTTTAACAACGGGTTTAACCGCTTTTGATAATGATCAAACTCAAACTGCTGAATCTAGTATTGTTAGTTTTATGGAAAATAAAGTTAACTCTATAGGATTACAAATACCATTGCCAGTAGCACAAACATCTCTTCTTAGTGATTTAAAAATAACAGAAATAGAAGTTTTATATAAAGAATCTGACGGTTTAGCTATAAAAGCTGTAGATACAATAGATGTATCAACTTTGTCTAGTTCAGATAATTTTATAGAATATCTGTATGTAGGTAAAAAACCTTTTAAAACTTTATTAGAAAAAGAAACAGCAAGAGTTTTTGACAAAGTACCTGTTAAATCTTTAGCTCAAGAAGTTTCTGGAAACAGAGTTATTTACTCTAATTTTCAAAATAGGCATACACCTCCTGCTTCTTTAGATTATAATGTTAGTGTTGGAGCTAAATCAGAGTTTGACCTTAGAACTGGTAGTGGCCTTTCAGCTGCGCCTTTACCATCAGGTTCTAAAACTATAAACTTAAGTGGAGCAAAAGGGACTATTATAATTGGAAGTAAAGTTTCGTTTACAGGCGCTCCAGCTAATTTATTAGTTCAAAGCGTTACCGGTTCTCCTACTCCCACCGCAATAAGTGTAAATCAAAATGTAACAATAGGATCGGTTGGAACTGCTATAACTTTTACACCTTCTTCAAATGATCAAAATACAACTAGTAGAGAAGAATACCCTAGTAGTAGCTTAAAAACAAATAGAAGTTACCAAGTTGGTGTTGTTTTATCTGATAAATACGGTAGAACATCAGATGTTATTTTATCAAATAATAATAATAGTGTTACATTAACTTCTGGCGAAACTTTTTCAGGATCATCATTATATTCTCCTTATATAGATGAAACAGATCCATTACAAGCTTTTCAATGGCCTGGTAACGCTTTAAAAGTTTTGTTTAATTCAGTTATAGGGCCTGAAAACCCTAGTGGTTTTTATCCTGGTATTTATAATGGAACCGTAACAGATCCAAACTACAATCCTCTTGGTTGGTATTCATATAAAATAGTAGTACAACAAAAAGAACAAGAGTATTACAATGTTTACGCGCCTGGTGTTATAAAAGGTGATATTAACAATGAGTTAACAGGTGGTACAACTGCTTTAAACATGAACACGTCTAGAATAATACTTATAAACGATAACATAAATAAAGTTCCTAGAGATTTATCAGAAGTTGGACCTCAAGATAAAACATTTAGAAGCTCTGTTCAGTTAATAGGTAGAGTTGTAAACAATATAGGCCAATATCGCCCAGCTTATTCTCCACCTGGTACTCAAGCAACTACTGCGGATTCTAATTTAGGTAATCAACAGTATTATCCTGATACCAGAACATTTACTACAAACACAATACAACCTTTATTTGACAATCAAGACTGGCCTAATGGATATTTAGCAAGTGGTAATATACCACCTTTAGATAAAACCCAACCTATATTTTCTTGTTATGCTGCTGAAGCAAATCCATTTGTAGCAGAAATAACTACTTCACAGTTAAATGATGATAATTTTCAGTTTGGAGTTGTAAATCCTTTTTATAACACTATGACAGGTGGTATGGAATATGTACCGGTAAATCAACTTTGTGTTTTAGAAACTAAACCTGTAACGTCTTTATTAGATATTTTTTATGAAACATCAACATCTGGTTTAATAAATGATTTAAATACATCTATATTAAATGATATAGGTATAAGCGACAGTCTTTTCGGTTTTAATTTTGCATTGTTTAATGAAGGTATTGCACCTAATGGAAACATAAGCAGTGCGCAATTTACTTTAGTAGATCAATTTAATGTACAACTTCTTCAAGGTACTGCTGTTGGAGAATATACAACTTTTACTTTAACCGCTGCTGAAGATGCTCAAGAAAACAATATTAGTTTACTTAACTATTTTAATTTAGTTCCTTCAGGAGTTGGTCCAGGGGCTATAGATTATAATGTTCGAGTAACTTCAGATTTTGTTAATAATGTTTACTATGGAGATAACGAAGACGCAAGAAACTTTACATTAACTTTTGTTGCTAATATAATAACATCAGTAGGACCTATAGTTACGGAGCCTATAACTTTTACTGAACAAATATTTTTAGCTAATGTAGTACCAGATATATATAAAAATAGAAACCAACCTCCTGTTCCTGCAGATTCTTATTTTCCACCAGGTACTGTTACAGTTAATAAATCTCCAAATGATTTAGAAGTTCTTGAAGTATATGGAAGAAACGGTGCTAACACAACAAGTAATCCTAATACTGAACTTAATTTAAGTTGGGATATAATAAGTGTAACAAACGCTATAACTACTAACCCTATACAACCGCCTTTTCCTTTTGGTTTAGAAACAAATATCGTTACCACAGGCGCTGCGGCTAACCTTATAGAATCATGTAGAGTTACAAACTTACAACAAAATACTATAAAAGCAGGTGAATATGATATTAATTTACAATTAGCAGATGCTGGTAACGCTGTTAAAAATTTAATAATAAAAGCTATATTTGGTACACCACCAACTTCTGTAGTAGAAAGAAACTATATTTTTAATGAAGTTGATAATTATCCTTTTGTAGAAGTTTATTTTGATTCACCTGGAGTACAAAATGGTTGGTACGTATACAGTGGATCTTGGGATGGTAATAGTTCTAATGTTAATGATATACCTTTAACTGAAAGTGGTTTTGTTTTTGGAAATAATATAAACGTTTCAGGTTATGTAAACTCTATAACAGATCCTAATCCATCAGCAAGTGCTTTTTATAATAGATGGTGGTGGAGCGGAAGTAATGCTGTTAACGCAAGAGATATTGTTAGACAAAAAATAGAAGACACTTATGATGTTAATAATAGTGTTACAACTGATTTAGAGTTTGGACCAGAGTTAGAACCTGGAGCTGAAAACGGAGCTGGATATGGTTTTACCATTATATAACAATGTAATTAAGACAATAAATAAGTAATATTTTATATGGGAGCTGTAATAGAAGTAAAATACTTTAACTCTTTTTTATTAAAGAAGATACCTGCAAAAAGCTCTGTACCAGTTTATGGTACTAATAACACACTTTTGTATTTAGGCTCTTTAGGTGTACCAAGTGATATTGGTGGTTACTCTAGAAGCTACACTGCTTCAAACACAGAAGTAGACTTTAGTTGGGTTATTGAAGAATCTAGAATAAGAGGTGGTTATAATAACACTACAGTTGATTTTGGAGTTAGAGCTTATACAACTACTGAAGAGCCAGAAGGATTTATAAGAGGTAACACTTTAATATATTCGGGTATATTTAATTCTAGAACTGGTATAAATCAAACTAATGTATTTTCTGTAGGTGAAGATATAACTAAGAGCTTAGACCCTGTAAATGGTACTGTTCAAAGACTTTATGCTGAAGATACTAACTTAATTATATTTCAAGAAAATAAAGTAAGTAAAGCGTTGATAGATAAAGATGCTATATATTCTGCAGAAGGCGGAGGTAGTGTAACATCTAGTAATTTAGTAATAGGGCAAATAGTTCCTTATTCTGGAGAGTTTGGTATATCTAGAAATCCTGAAAGTTTTGCTATATACGGTTATAGAAAATATTTTGCAGACAGAGATAGAAACGCTGTTTTAAGATTGTCAGGAGATGGTATAACACCTATTTCTAGTAATGGTATGTACGATTATTTTAGAGATAAATTTAATACTATAGACTCTGGCTCATTACCTGGTAGAATAACTGGTGGTTGGGACATGTATTCTAAACAATATGTTTTATGTTTACAAGGTGGTATTGGATCTGCTGATTCTACATATGATACACTTTCTTTTGACGAAAAAGTTGCTGGTTGGACTAGTTTCTATACGTATAATCCTGATTTTATATTTAGCTTAAGAAACAATACTTATACTTTAAAAGACAACAAGCTATATAAGCATTATTCTGAAAATGTAAATAGAGGTAATTTCTACGGAGTTGACAATGCTTCATCTGTAACTTTTGTATTTAACCCTGCACCTAACTATTCTAAAACATTTAAAAACATAAATTACGAAGGTAGCAATGGTTGGGAAGTTTCTAGTTTAGTGTCAGATCAAACAGGTGCTGTAAACGAAGGCGGATCTCAAGTTTTTGTTCAAGATGCTACTACTAAAATATATAGTTTAAACGAAGGTGAATATGTTATAAACCCAGCAGATGGACAACCAGTATCTAGCGCAGATTATCAGTCTGTGTTTTTTACAAATCAACCTGGTTTACCTAGAATACACGCAGGGTTTTTTAGAAAAGAAAATAAATACGTAGCTAATATTATTAATAATACATCTATGTCTCCATCTGAAATAAGAAACGGAAATAGCATAACAGGTATTAAAGGATTTTTTACTACAGTAGTTGTTTCAACTGATAACACAACAGATCCAGGAGGTCCTAAGCAATTATTTTCAGTAGGAACTAATTATATAATGAACAACGGATATGAATAATAAAAAATTAATACTATGGGAGTACCTGCAGCAACAATAATAGGCGGAGCCGCTAGTATAGTAGGTGGTCTTTTTGGTGGTATAGGAGCTGGTAAAGCTAGAAGAAGAGCTGCTAGAGAAAGAAAAAGACTTCAAAAAAAATTAACTCAACTAGAGAATAATAGACAAGCTATTATAAATCCTTATGAAGACGTGCAAGACTTATCTTCTTATATTAGTAATCCTTTTGCTAATTTAGGTGTTGCTACTAAAGCAGCTGAAATGAAAATAGAAGAGTCAGATATAGCTCTAGCTACAACACTTGATACACTTCGTGCAACTGGTGCTTCAGCTGGTGGTGCTACCGCACTTGCTCAAGCAGCACTTAGAAGCAAAAAAGGTGTAGCTGCTAGTATTGAAAGTCAAGAAGCTCAAAATGAAAAACTAAGAGCACAAGGTGAGCAGCAAAAAGAACAACAATTAAGATCAGAGCAAATGAGATTGCAGCAAGCAGATGTTGCTGGTAAACAATTTGTGTTTAGTCAAAGAGAACAAAGAGAAATGCAGCAACTTAACAGAACAGCGGCTATGCTAGGTGCAGCTACTCAAGCTCAAGCTCAAGCTGGTGCTGATCAAACAGCAGCTATAACTGGTGCTTTTGGAAGCTTAGCTGGAATAGCAGGAACACCAGGAGCTTTCGGATAATAGTAATTGTAACAATATGGAAAATAAAAACATAACTAATAACCTTATTATAAAACAAGTAAATAAGAGTAATGCTATAGCTTATAATAAACAGTATTTAGCTGAAACATCTGATTACGAGTTTAAGATATTAGACAATGCTTATGAAGGTACTGGCGTTGAGTATGCTAAACTTAAAATGGCTATCAAAGATAAGAAGTGTACTACTCCAACTTGTTATTATGAAAACGCAAGATTAAAACAATTAGAATTAGCGCCACAAGAATCATTAGAGTTTTTACAAAATGTTGTAACTGAATTATCAGTTGTTGATGATGAAAACTTTGATGTTAACAATAACTATGAATACAGTGTAGCTAATGCTATTATGAATGGTCGACCTGGTTTTTCTAAAACAGATGGGTATAACGTTAAACTTTTTTTAAATGAAGACGGTAGTCAAAGTTTAGTGTTTGAAGGTCCTATGTTTGAAAGCCAGTTAGTTATAAACAATACAGCATTAAGTTCTATATTAGAATCAGATACATCGTTAATAGCTATAACGCCAGATATAAACAATGAGATGCTACAATTACTGGCTAACGTTGGTATATTTGCTATGGAAGATGTTTTAGAAAACGGTGCATTAGCACCAAATGCTAAAATAACAGAAGAGTTTGTAATGAAAAATCCAGATGGATCTTTTGATTATGAAATAATAGATATAGGTGGTGGTAAAGGTAGAAACGTGCTAAAGTATGATATGGATAAGATAGAACGTAAAGTAACACCGTTTATAAACGCTGAGGTTGCTGGTTTATTAAGTTCAGAGCAAGAAGCTGTTGCTGCTTGGAACGTTTATATAGGTAGAGGTACAAGTGTTGAAGAAGACGCTCAAATGGTACAGAACGCTAACGCTGGATCTAAGTCTTGGAGTTATGAAGAAGACCTACCATTATCACAAGATAAAAAAGTTTTATTTGAAAGTAAATATAAAGATTACTTTATGAATAACTACATAAAGCAATTTATTACAAATCAATTACCTACAGTAGAAGCAGACGCTGCTGTATTTGATTTAGCAGAAGCTAAAAAAGCTAAAGCTCAAAAGTTTTTACAAGATAACGAATTAATTTAAATTAAATGAACGAATTAGAACTATACGTAGATTCTTTAGATCCTAGTCTTTCTAACGAAGAAAAAGTTAGATTAGTACAAGAGTGGAAAAAGGCTAACAGATGGAAAGAACAAGAGGTTGAAGTTTCAGAAGAGGTAGAGCTTGAAGAGGTAGATCTTGGCACAGTAAAGAAAAAAGACGGTGCACCGGGTGCAGTTGCTCCGTCGGTAGAGCCCAAGCCTGCACCAATAGAAGATACGGACTTTTCATTGGAAGATACTTTTTCGGTATTACCAAAACCTGAAATAACATATAATATAGACGGTAAAGAAGTAAGTAAAGAAGAATTTGATATATATACTGAAAAACAAGAAAATAAAAAACCTAAAGAACAAAGTGAAATTTCTTCTTGGGATTCAATAAAAAATTCTTTTATTAATACTGGAAATCAAATAAAAGGAGTTTTAGATTTTTGGGGTTTAAATAATATACCAGGTACTCCAATTTCTGAACAAGAAGACACTAATTCAGCTTTAGATATAGCAACTAATGCTGTTTATAGCTTTATTTTTGGTCAAGAAAACGTAGATAAATACGTTAATTGGGTTGGAGAGGATTCTTGGTTAGCTGAGGGTTTAGGAAGCAAAGCCACTGCAGAAGATATAGAAAAATTAAAAGAAGAAAAAAAAGAAACTCTTCCGACTAAAGGTATAATAGAAAGTTATAAAAAAGGAGATGTTGGAGGCGTTATAGCAGGAAGTATAAATGCTGTTTCTAATATGGTGGGAAGTATAGCATATAACGCAGGAACTGGGGGTACTGGTTTTTTTATGGATTATACTGCTGATAATTATATAAATTATAATGAGCAAAAAGCTAAAAACCTAGGTGTTAGTTTAGACGAGTTAATATTATCAGGTGAAGCAGAAACCGCTGTGCCAATTGGTATAGCCGTAGTACAGCAAGGTTTAGAAGTTTTTGCACTCGGTAAAATTGTTGGACAGGCTAAAAAAGGCTTAAAAGGTGAAACCGCATCTATTGGAGCTTTAGGTAAGTTAAATAAGTATATTTCAGATAAATTAATTTATAGCAAAACAGGTAGAACAACCGTGGGTGCTTTGTCTTCTGCTAAGACAGAGTTTTCTACAGAAGTATTACAATATGGTGCTGAAGAAGTAAACAAAGAGTTTGGTAGAGTTGCCGGAACAAAAGAAGTAGCTAAAGCTGGAAAAGCTTTTATAGATGCCATAACAAGTGAAGAAGGTTTGGAACAAGGTATACAAGGTGCTTTTGGTGGTGGTTCTGTAGTTGTAGGTAGTTATTCAATAGGTGCTATGAAGTCTGTGCGGCAAACAGGTAGTACTATAGATATAGATCAAAGCATAGATAATTTAACTTCTCTTAGAAACAAACAAAGAGAAGTAGATGATAAAACTGTAAAGCAAGGTATTCAAATACAGATAGATAACATAGAATCACAAATATCAGATGCTGTTGTAAAAGGTAATAAAATATATAAAAATTTAAACGATCAAGATATAAGTACTTTAGAAACTACAACAGATCTTAAAGATGTTGCAGCTTTTAAAATAACAGATTTAAATAAAAAATTAAGAGGAGGTAAAATATCTCAAGACGCTTACAATTTATCTATTACTGGATTTAAAGAAGAATACAAGCAAGCAGAGCTAAAAATAAACAAAATAGTTTCAGAAGCTGAACTAAAAGACAAAGCTGAAAAAATAGAAGTTGGTGCTAAAAAAATAGCAGAAGAAATAGGTGTAGGTTTTGAATCTTTTAACACTCAAGAAGATGTTGATTCTGCTATAGCTACATTGCAAGAAGAAGGTGGTGAAATAGATTCCAAAAACTCTGATAACTACGGAACATTTGTAGTTCTGCCTGATGACCGTAGAATAATAGTTTTAAATAAAGAAACAGCTACAGAAGATAGAATGTTTACAGAAGGTCAACACGAAACAGGTCATGCTGTAATTTATGAAACAGTTAAAAATAATCCGCAAGCAGCTATATCGCTAGGTCAAGCTTTATTAAATGAAATAAGAACTAATAAAGATATTAATATAAAACCAGGTTTTCAAGCTAGATTAGATCAGTATATACAAGACGCTGATATATCACAAGCTGATACTATGGAAGAAGTTATGACTTTAGTTAGTGATGGACTTACTGATGGTACTATAGAAATAAATGAAACTATAGGTGTTAAAATAGGTAATTTTATACGTAGAGCTTTAAGCGCTATGGGTATGAAAGTTAAGTTTAAAAACGGTAAAGATGTATTAAACTTTATAAAAGACTATAATAGAAGCGTTTATAGACAAAAAGGTTTATCAAGAGGTTTAAAGAAAACTGCTGTTGAAGGTGCTGAGGTTAAAATAACTCCAGAAGTTGATACTGAAGCACAAATAAAAGAATCTGTAGCTAAAGAAAGTAAAAGAGTTTATCAAAAAGTTGAGTCAATGAAAGAGGATCTTGTAAATCCTGAAACTAAAATGACTACAGCTTTTATGATAGCTAATGATCCTTCTATGATTAATGAAATTGATCGTAGATTAAAGTTTGAAGCCGATGAAGCTACTAGAGAAGATATTATAAGAAACTTTTTGTTTGATGATAAAAGGGGACTTGTCGGTTTGCTTCAAGGGTATGATCCAAGTAAAAACGACAGTATAATGGGTTATTTAAATTCATCAACCCCTGGCGGTAAGCTTTTAGATATAAGATTATTTGAGTTTTTTAAAGATGACCCTAGATACGAACGTGTAATTCAATCGGAAACACAAGAGGGTATAACCGAGAAAATGCAGAGACAGACTGCTGAAACTCAAGAAACAACACTAGAAGCAAAAGAAAAACCAATAACTAAAAAACCTACAGAAACAACTAAGTTTGAAAAAGCTCGTTTAACTCCTGAATTCTTAGAGTCAATAACAATTGAAAAAGGTCAAACTCAAAAAAATGCTATTGAAAATAAAATAACAGAAGTTATAAAGGATTCTTATAAAGATAGAGGTCCTATAAAAAAATATAAAGACTTAGGTAAAACACCCAAAGCTTTAGCTCAACTATATGCTGATATGTTTGGTTTAAAAACTGTAGATGCTCTTATAGAAAAAGCTAGAAACATACCTAAACTTGACAATGATGCTCTTATAAAGATGCGCCAGTTTTTAGTAGATAACGCAGCTTCAGACTTTGCTAGATTACCTAAAGGTAAAGATGCTATGGGTAAAGCAACTGGTATAATACAAACAACAATAGGTAAAGCGTTATACAATAAAGATGGTAAACTCACAGGTACACTTAAAAATTATCTTGATATAATAAAAGGTAAAAATGTTACTATTAACGGTATTGAATTTAATAAAATTGTTGATGGTGAACAGTTGCCTCTTTATAGAGATGCTCAACACTATAAAGCAGCTATTCAATCTCATATAAATAATAGAGCTTTAGAAACTTTAGTTGAATCTCCAGGAGAAAGAGCTAAGCTTGGCGCTAAATTTAGTAAAAGAATAATAAAAGAAGCTGTAGATGAAGTAGAAAATAAAGGCGCTAAAAAGTTTTTAGAAAAAACTTTATCTGGAAACCTTGATGCAGATCAAATTGAACAAGAAATAAACAAAATTGAAGATACAGCAAAAGTTCTAGGTGTTGATTTTACAGACGTTGTTGATCATCTTTTTACAAATGAAAAAAGATATAAACAATTAAGAAACCTGTTTAATGTTAGAGCAGGAGGTAAAAATGAAATATCATCCGAGGCTAATGCAGCTAGACTTAAAAAAGGTTATGTTACTTTGATAAAAAACTTGATACCTAAAGGCAAAAATTTTTCTGATTTACCTGTATCGTTTCAAGTAGCCTTAATGAAAACAGCTGGGTTTGGCGAGTCAGGTAAACACGCTTATTCAAATTTTAATGGAAGACCTTTTACTTTAAAAGAATATGGTTTAAAAAGAGGAGAATACAGCAAGCTAATGCAAGCTGTTTTTGGTAAGGACGCTTTAATTGGAATTGGAAAAAATTTAGGTATTAGAGATAATGTTTTTGCTCCAAGCAATTGGGGTGAAAAAGGATTTAGAGGTAAAGTTGAAAAAATAGCTGACTCATACAACAACGGGGATATAACTTTAGATGAAGCACGAGCTAAAGTAGAAGATCTTTTAACTCCAAACAAAGAAACAGATATTGATGATGTTTTAATTGCAAATCAAAGAGCAGTTTCTGACACGTATGTTGCTTTGATAAATATGTTCGCAGCTGATCCTACTAGTGAAAATTTTGCAACAATAATGGATATACTAGAGTCTCAAGTAAATAGAGCAACTGGTATATTTAAAGGTTTAATACCTGTTACAAGTTTTAGTATAAAACCAGAAAAAGGAACTACTAAAGGTAAAACAGCAAACAAAAGAATGCATAATGAGCATTTAGTAGAGCTTTTTAATGCTAATAAGAATTTTTTAAATATATTAAATAAGTTTAGAAAAGGTGAAATAACTAAAGAAGAAGCTATATTTGACGCTAAAGTCAACGCTGCTAGTCTAGAGCAAGCTGTTATCTCAGAAAGAATGAGGATAGAAAAAGACGCAGATGGCGCGTCTGTTAGAAGCTTTGCAGATCCTTTAACTTTTTTAGGTAAAGACGCTAAGTTTCAAATACCTATTGGAACACGAAGATTGCCATCAGGTAGAATTTTTACAGGTACAAATTTAGCTGAATTTATAGCTCAAGAACTTAGTGAAAAACAAGCTAAAATAATAGCAGTTGCATCAAATGAAAGTTTAAGTCCTGAAGGTATTATTGTTAAAAACATAATCAATAATAAATCAGACTATCAAGGAGCTAAAAATCAAAACTTAGAAATGGTTCCAACAAGTCTTGAATATAGTAAAGCTAGTAAAAAAACAAAAACAAACCAAGACATTGTTAATGAATTAGGAACTTTTGACAAAGCTTTAAATGAAGGTAGAAAATTAGATACACCAGTTAAAAAGTTTGAAGTTAAACAAGAAACTTTAAATGAACTAGGTTTATCTACACCTCAGCAAATAGCTATTTATGTTGCAGAAAAAGCATCAA
>WLWE01002316.1_pt1 | contig 12477 bp, 13 predicted proteins | sample 6718301 | NCBI WGS metagenome assembly WLWE01 (sample SAMN12718691, study PRJNA515312) | sponge metagenome | isolation source: marine sponge | host: Mycale hentscheli | place: New Zealand: South Island, Marlborough, Capsize Point | collected 2003-05-01 | reverse complement strand
TAACCAGCACTCCGCAAGAGGACTTTGAAATAGCAGGCAACCTACAATTAGACTCAGCTGGCGCAAACAAAATAAAATTTTACGACAACACAGCTACAACAGAACGTGCGGAAATCGACGCAGCGGCATCGGGCGCGACAGGAGGTAAGTTGGTTTTCTACACTAAAGAAGACCCTGGTGTCATAACTGCAAGAATGACAATAGAGGAGGACGGACGTATACAAGTTACTAACCGCATAGAAAACATACCTGACCCTGTTGCTGCTCAAGATGCCGCGACGAAAGCCTATGTCGATGCGTCGATTCCTAGTCTTACTGGTTATGTGCAAAATCCTATGACTGTAGATTTGGACGCTGCATCATTTGGCATAAACAATCTCCCTGCGCCAGTAAACCCAGACGACGCGGCGACAAAAGCATACGTCGATGCGTCAGTACCAACCGGATTTGTTACAAATCCAATGTCTGCTCTTCTAGACGGCGGTACCTTCGGTTTTTCAAACGCTGGACAAATTCAAACGAACAATGGTATAACTGCCCAACAAAATATAGAGACCGCTGAAAACATTGGTGCTGGTAACGCCTTTACCGCACCACTGCAAGGCTTTGCCGAAATAAGGCTTCCGGAACAAACAGTCAGCAACACAGGTGTCATGCCGTTGTTCCACTACGGCTACCTCGCGCCACAACGTATGAGTGCCAATTGTTTTTGTGGAGAAACAGTGACATCGCCTAATGCCAACAAACTCAACGCAATATCTCCCATAAGCTCACCTTCGGGGACTGCATATACGTTGGCGACTCAACTTGGAGGAAGCCCTAATATCATCATTCAGATTCCTCTGGCCCTCAGCGAACACACCTTCAGTGTGACAGTTGATGGAGAGTGGGACGGTAACACACAAGGTGGAAATGGCAACAGTTACATGTATATTAGACTCGACGCTTCCCCAACAGCTCCAGCATACGGTTTCTCTACTGGTCAGGTGGTAGACGGGGCGAGATACTTAACTTCGCTTAACTATACCGGTCAACTTGGAGCAGGTGACTACTGTATTATAATTGGCCACTATGACCTAGCGGCTACAAGGATTTATAATGGTCAATTTAATATAAAATATCTCGGAAAATTTTAAGTCGTTCATAATCAGAATTTTATTATCTTTAGTAATAATATACTTCATATGAAATATACGCAATTTGTTAAACAATTTCGAGATGACAACAAAGACCTTAACATGACCTTTGCGGATTGTATGAAATCTGAGGAAGTAAAAAAAGCTTTTAAGGATTTCTGCGGTTGCCCAAAAATAGACCAAAAAGACGGCAACATCAATATTATACTCAACTTCGGCGAAAAAGACGAAGAAGAGCCAGTCGATGAATTAGGATCAAAGAACGACATACGTCAAGGTATCAAACGTCCTGGGACTGTTATGCCGCAACGAGAATTTAAGCCTCCTCCCCCAGTCATTGACCTTACAGGAGACGACGACGACGACTACGGTACCCCTTTTCCGCGTCGCAAAATAAAGAAAGAAACAAATGACGCGCAAACGGACGCACCTGAGTGGCTGCAAAGACAGGAGGCTCCACAGCAGCAACCACAAGGTGCTCCACCGCAGCAACAGCAGCGGTCAATTGGCATTAACGAAACAAAGATTGACTCAGACGAAGAATTTTACGACCCTTACGAAGATGAGCCGGAAGCCGAGCCAGGATTCCTGGATTACACAGGCCAAATGTATCCTTCCGGGCCAGGCGCAGCGACCGGCGACGAAAGCTACTTACAACCAACAAAAGTTGTGGACGACGAAGACGACAGTACGTTTGCCCGTCTAAGTAGTGCCGCAAGTGACGCGATTGGGCAAGTTGGACCGCAAGGACCTGGGCTTGGAGAAGACGACCAATGGATCACGGGCGATGACAATTGGTACAGTGACTTGTTTGCTGCGGCAGGTGCAGAAGGGAAAAGCAGAGCAGTGCAGGAAGCATTTGTCGATATTATGGAAAATAAGCCTGTCGAGCCGATGGAGCCGCTTACCCAGAGGGAGTCAGAAGAACTCAAAGAAGCGCTGGACGTCATAGACGACGACGACTGGGATACCGGTAAATTCTGGGAGGAAGAGATGGCAAGGATAGACAAAATTCCAACTGCGCTTAGGTCGCTAACGTACGCCCAAATCTTTGCGTATTTTTCAGGTGCGTGGGCGGCATATGAAGGCTACTACGGGGCAGCAGACGAGGTTGTCTCGCGTGTTCTTCGAATGGCGGGATATAAAGGCGACAACATTAAAGAAATATTAAGCGATCCCCAACAAGCCTACTCTCTTCTTGACTACGCCTTTAAGTTTCGTGGGTATATAGGCGGTGTGTCCGACTACCTCATTGAGGATGCATCCTATCGTATTCTCAAGAACTACGGTTACGACGACGAACAGGCAAAAAATATCGCGAAGCAGGTAGGAAAGGCAGCAGGTTATACGGAAGTTGCCGCAACGTACGGGTCAACTGTTGGTAAGAAGGCAAAAGAATTTGTAGACAACTATCTTCCAAAGGAATTCGTCCAAGGCTTAGGAAGTGCCATCGGAACGACACTGGTGACCGGCGTTACGTACTTAGGCAAGTATACTCTTCAAAATTCTGCAAATGTGGCAGACGGCGTAAGGGCCGGAGCAGGACAGTTTGGTGAGGCTTTAACAAATGCTGCGTCAACGTTAGCGAATGACCCCGCAGTCCAAAGTGTCGCTGCAGCAGTATTAGCTGCCGAGGCAGGTCGCCAAATTTTAAAAAATACAGAGATTAGCGACATAACCAAACCAATTGGAGACGTTTTCAGCAGATTAAACGACGCAGACAGGTACAACAGACGAATTGGGCCAGATGATACTTTTACAGATCCATCGGAACGTTCGTTTTACGAAGATTACAGGAGTAGGCAACAAGGCGCTGACAGGAGTAGGCAACAAGGCGCTGGCGTAATTAATTGCTGTCCGGCAATTCGTGGCGGCAAGCTAAAGGCAAGCGATTTACGTAGGCTTCTTCAGTCATCTTACAGTGGTGCGCCGGTGGATAATTGGAAGATGGAGAGGAGTATGAGTACGGCGAACTCCAAGGTATATCGCAACCCGTCTACAGGGCAAGTCGTAGTAGCGCACAAAGGTACGCAAGGCGCGCAGGACTGGGGCAATAACCTTATTTACGCAGTTACAGGGGAGATGGGCTACAGGCAGACGAAGCGGTTTAAGGAAGCTCAGAAGGTGCAGAAAGCGGCAGAAAACGCATTTGGGAGAGACATGGTGTCGACGGTAGGCCACAGTCAGGGGGGCTTGCAGGCACAGATGCTTGGAAAGGACAGTAAGGAAATAATTACAATGAACAAAGCAACAAGGCCGCAGGAAATGCTGTTCGGTTCGTCGAAGAAAAAGAACCAGACCGACATACGTACGAGCAGCGATCCAGTTTCCGCGTTTTCTTCCCCATTTGCGTCAAAGAAGAAAAAGGTTACAATAGACGCGGATACGGCTGACCCGCTAAAGTCTCACAGCTACGCAAACCTCGACAAGCTCGGAGACCAAATGATTGGTGAAGGCATAAGACAGTCTGCCCTCGCAAAGTTTGAGAGCGACTGGAAGAACAAACTGTGGGACGGTAAGTTTAATGTTCCAGGAGAATGGGACGACAAAAACAAAACATGGGTAAACGTAAAAGCATACAGAGCTGCGTTAGCCAGAATGGAACCTGAGCGAAAGAAAGCATACAAGCTTCTAAAAGATAGGCTTGATAGAGACAGGGACGCAGAGGCAAAGATAGCAATAAAGCAGAAAAAAGCCCAAAAAGGTCGATTTTAAATAGCATAATTAAGCATATATGGTATTTAAATAGGTAAATTAACCTTAAACTGTCCTATCTCCTTAAATAAAATATTTTATTTAAGGAGATAGGACAGTTTAAGGTTAAAAATGGTATTTAAAGGGTTAAAAACCATTAAAAATCGTATTTAAAGCCAAACGGTCTCTACCGGCACTGCATCGCCACCGTCGTCTTCGTCACTTTCGATAACATTGACGCCAGGTGCAGCTCGCCTTCGGCTTCGACGACTACTACGATCGCGTCGACGCTGTAATTCGTTTAAAATATTGCTCTCGCTTGCATATATTTGACGAAATGCCGCTTCCGCGTCATTGATTACATTGATATCGTTACGAATTACACCCATCTCGGCTAACGTCCGAGACAGTTCTCTGCCTGCTGCCGGACCAACGGTGCCGTCGTCGTCTGGATTTTGGTGGTATGTGGCGTGGGCAAGATCTCGGAAGTGCGGCATCCTCCTGCGGGAACCGAAATCGTTTAGCGTCCTTTCAGCAAAATCGTCATATTCTTCACTTACGTTAGAAGAATTGGCTGGACCAGGTCCATAAGCGACACCTGCCTCAGATCCTCGATCAATGTGGTAATACGTAGGCAACGAAGTCTCAAAAGAGAAACCTGATGGGTATAGCGTCATCACGTCGTTGTTACCATTGTCCTCTTCAACGACATTACCGCCTCTTGGTTTAGCTAAAAGCATTTCTCTATACGCGCCATGTCGATTAATAGGTAATGACTCGTATGTTTGCATTTACATATGTGGATATTTTTTTCTTTGTTGATTGTATACAATGGATTCCGAAGGTGGAAAATTCTCTCTATACCGACATGACTGGGGTTTAGGACGTACTGGAAAGAAACTAAACGACGCGTGGAAAAAGGTTTTTGACAAAGGCCTCGACAAGGCTGTCGACAAAGCTTCCCACGAAATCGACGGACTTGGCGTTGGCGCAAAAAAGAAGATGGGCTTCACCAAAGCGAAGTTCAAGAAAGAAATGAAACGTTGCATGAAGGACGATATGGACGCTGACGAGCGCGAGGAATGCGCAAAGGAAATGGAAGGAGGCAAGTTCTCTCTCTACCGACACGACTGGGGTCTTGGCCGCACCGGAAAGAAACTTAACGACGCTTGGAAAAATGTGTTTGACAAAGGCCTCGACAAGGCAGTCGACAAAGCGTCTCATGAGATCGACGGTATGGGTAGAAAAAAGCAACAGAAAAGAGAGTCTACGGCCGCTAGGAAAAAACGACTTGCGGCACAATTGGCGAAGGCACGAGATGCAAGGAAGAAAAAGAATGCCCCTGCCCCTGCCCCTGAGGAGGAAGCGGAATGGGATGACCCGGCACCTGCAGCACAGGCGGCTGCACCGGCTGCACCGAAAAAGAAAAGACGGGCTCCGAAAATGGACATCGAGTCAAAGGACCCGTTTTACTTTTCCACTTATGGCGTACCAGCACAGAGCGAGAAGTGCGCAGATCTTGGAAGACAGCTCAACAAATGTGCTGCGAATAACAAAAGACGAGCAGCACGTGCAAAAGCATTAACTAAATACGACAAGCTAATGAAGGAATCTGAAGGTTCCGGCCTTCACGCAGGAGCTGGGTTGTACGCAGGAACACGCGGACGCGGTCTTCACGCCGGGGCTGGTCTTCACGCAGGAGCTGGTCTTCACGCAGGAGCCGGTCTGTTCTCTGGTGGCAGCATCGGATCTAGAATATCCGCTCCTACTAACGTTGGTGCTGGCGGCAACTTGCTTGGTCCTATGTCTGGTGCAAAGGCACCCCAAGCCGACTACCAGAACTTTCACATGTTTACGCAAATGCCCGTTGCATTGCAGCCTCGCGGTATGTTCTCGATGAACGGATAATTAATTTAAACGCAGTTAATATTATCTTTAGCAATTGTATAATGTTAACCAACAGGGATTTAGAAAAACTTGCCGACCGCATGGACATACCGCTTGCTTTTGTTGGCTTTAAGGACGACTTGCCACGTATACAGCCTAACAAGTATTACATTATTAACTTAGACGATGCAGAAATGGAATCGGGTAAGGCCAATACCGGGTCTCACTGGACTGGTTTTCAGGTGAACAAAACAGGCAATGGAAGAACAGACGCAATGTACTTCGACAGCTTTGGGCAACCTCCACCTCAAGACGTTAAGAGAGCAGTAGATAGAGCATTCCCTGGTGTAAAACTTAACTATCCGAAGAAGGATATTCAGGCTCTTATGAACCAAGCGTGCGGCTGGTACCAGCTAGCCTTTGCTCACTTTATTAATAATAAAAAGATGACAACAGGTAACCTCGGTAACGACACTCTCAACTTTTTAGATTTCTTTGATGATCTAGACAAAAGTAATGACTTTAAGAAAAACGAATTTATATTGAAACATTTCTTTTTAGCGAAGGATCCAGAATTAAGAAAACAGCAGGCTGCAGGTATTGATGCGTTGCCCAATCCTGAGACAATTGACACAGAAGCATCTTTTAGCGGAAACGGCATGAAGCTACCAATTAATCTTAATTATAAGTAAGAACTACTATGACTCTCCTCCCAGAGAAGCATATTCGCCAAGGCGTCTCCGGCGTTCACCACCCAAGCCTTCAGAATATATTTCGCGTTGCTAACGTACCCATCGACACGGCAGTAGATATCGGCGGCAACCTTGTTCCAATAAGGGAAATCGTCCCGAACCGGTACGTAGTCTTCCCTAGGGTCGACATTGACTCTATTGTGGAGCCTGCGGAGATAATCAGCCGTCTTATCAACGATGTCAATGTCATTAGGGACACGTGTAAGGCTTGGATTGCTCGCTTCGATAGACTCGAAAGCGTCGATGCTGAGTACTTGGTCTTTGCCGTGGACCACGTCGCAGCCGTACTTAGGACAGTTCTGCACAAAGTCCTTGGCGAGACGTATTCTTAAAATTTCATTGTGAATCCAATAATCTGTTACCTGTGTTTCGTCCAAGATGTTCAGCCCAAACGGTACCACAAAGTACTGGTAAGGTTGCGGGTAGCGCGCAGCGACAACTTGAGCGATAGGGTTTCCATCAACGTCCATAGTAATTTTGTGGCAACGAACTTAAATAAAATTGTGAGCTCTATGTAAAAGAGATGAAGAAAGAAGAGGAAGACAATTCTGGACATTGGTTAATGGACCGAACTCAAGACCTTCTGGAAGGAAAGAACAATTTCGGGCGAAAACCGAGGGCATACAAGAGTCTCCATTCCAGCGAGTACGTCACATTTAAAAGAAATGGGCAAGCCCGACTTCAAAAATTGGCCGAGGATTCGTCGATCCCAGAGGAATTTGCGAAGGCTGATCAAGACATCGCAAAAGCCTTTGAAGCCGCAACGGTCATGCGAAGAAGAGTACTTATGGAAGACACTGACTGAGAACAAGCTATCGCAGTGGCTCGACAGAGAGTTTCCGGCTACGCCATGTAGAACGTTTTCCACATACTATGATAAGTATGTGCAAAAAGGGTCGCGCAGACTCGAGAAACACTGCTTCACTTGCAAGGAAACAGTAAAGATACGAGACGCATATATCTGCGGACACAAGAAGTGCGACAAAGTGTATCACCGACAATGCGTTGCCGACCCAGTCAACCACCTCTGTTCCCTTCACTTTTGCGCAGAATGCAACGAGCATATAAAGGACGGGCTCATCTGCCACATGTGTCCTAGGAGCACCTGCGCAGACTGCCTCGGAAAAGCGTTTGGAAAGAAACAAATGTCGTTGTGCTGTACGTGTGCTGCCCTTTGTCAAACTAATAATTTAGATAGAGTTGTAGGTAATTGTTTGTACTGTACTCCTGTTAAAGTTAATTAGACGCGAGATCCAGTCAAAACATCGACAGACACTTGCACACCATATTCAATAAAGACAATGTATTGGACATCGCGTGCACTCAAATTTTGTCCCTGTATTTGGACCGATTTTGGGACAGCCTCGTCTACGGGAAGCATCCTGCTACAATTGGTGTAATAATAGCAATAGGAGTTGTCAAAGTCGTATTGGGAGATCAAAGACGAAGTCAACCCGTTCACCAAATTGGCGTTGACGCTGTTGCATCCTTGCAATTGGTTCATGTACTGTTCATATGTAAACTTCTGCGTGTTGTAGATCATGTTTTGCCCTGCCACTACCACATTAAAGTTAGTGATTTGAGCCAATGGGGAAGTAGGTCCGCAGCCTGCAGGATCGAAAGGTGACTGGTACGCGGGGGTGGTATTCGCAACGCCTCCAACGGTTGACGGGCTGGCGATCTTTGCAAAGAAAGGCAAGACCAACACTGACTTTACGTTAGCAATACCGTTAGTGATGAGGAAGTTGAACTGGTTGCCCGGGGTAGCTACCGCTGTTTGGAACTGGTACAGGTCTGAGTAGACTATGGTCTTAGTGGGAGAAGCCAAGTATGCTTCTTCGAACGTAGGATTGAAGGTGTAAGCTGGTACATACAGGAAGACGCTTTTGGCGAGGGGCCCTTCTTGAACGCCCGCGGTGCTGCTCTTTTGCGTCTGGTTGAGGCAGATAGCTCCAACGGCGAGCGAAACGATCATACGGGTGCCAGAAGCTACTGACAAAGATGATCCGCCTTGCTCCACAACTGCAGCAGTAGGGGAAAAAGTAAGGGGTAACGGTCCTGCCGGGTTTTGTACCTTGTCGTAAACTGTCGAAATGCCTGGAGCACTGCGATTGGCAATTTGGATTGGATTGACACCGCCGAGTGGGCACTGCACTTCAGTAAGGACAAGGTTGGTGCCGTCCCCTGTCAAAGTTACACTGGGCTGGTTCAAGTTCAAAGTTAATCTCATAAACACGCCCTTCAGAAGTGGTACTTGGCTAAAGAATGGGTGAATGTCCTTTAATCGAATGATGGCCATCACGCATGTCTGCATAATTCCTGCTCCTTTGTTAAAGATGCGGCCCTTGTAGATGTCGTTAAGACTGGCAGCTGCTGAGCCGTTAATCAAAGATGACGTAGCAGAGCCGACACCACCGGTAGGAGCGTCCACATCGTACTGCAGAATCTTTTGACGTTCAAAAAATCCAATGTTGGAAACGCCGCCTGGTGGAAAGATTCCGATCAATTGACCCTGCCCGACGCCGTTTGCGCCGTTTGCCACTCCTGGCCCGTTTTCACTGTCACCGTCGACGTATGAGAACGAGTCAGATGTGTCTGGGTAAAAACCAATGGAAGGACCGTTTAGGAGGACATCTTGCAGAGAGAGGGTTGTTAATAAGCTAAACTGCTGCCACATGCTACAGAGAGGTGTTTGCTGGATAATTGTTGTGCCGGCGTAGTCCAAAGTAATAGAGTGAATGATAGAACCAAACCAACTTTTAAGACCAATAGCGCGGTCGATGTTAGTTGCTGCTTGGTCTGCGGGGCCAAACATTGCCGGTGTCGAAGTGGTGGTGGCCGTCAAAAGAAGGGGCACTGCCAAGTATGCCTCGCGGTATGCCATATACTTGTTACTGTTGGCCAGTTGTGACGTATCTAAAACCATTTGGTTACCCTGGTAGTTACCGTTGTTTTGGTCCTGGAGGTTAAGCCAGTCGCGCTTGACGAAAACCTGGGGCGCACCCTCGGTCATTTGGGACATGTCGTAGATCATAGAATCGCCGCTCATTGCTATATTTTGCGTCGAGATAATAATTTTCAGAGGTTATAACTCAAATGAAATAGCCTTTGCCCTTTCCTTCTTCTTTTTTTTAGCCTCGGCAACATTTATATCCAACCTGTTAATTTTATCCTGGAGTGCTCCAGATAGTCCACCCCGAATCTTGTCTAAAGATTTCATCTGCACCGGCTCTGCGGTCCGCTGGCCAAGGCCTACGTCACCAGCTTGCGATTTTGACTTGATATCGACTAAAGTACTGCGTCCCATGCAACCAGGCTTGTAAATATAAACCATTGTATACACATGGGTTATATTTTGTTTAAACTACTTTTTCCTCCTCAATACGACGGAGTGTGCGCAAGCGGAGAAGCTGCGTAAGAATGCTGTTAACGCACGCAAGCTGCAGCTTCAATGGTTTCTCGTCGCTCACATGACGCGCATCTTTCATTGCCTTAAATAATCTGGTTTGCTCAGTGCTGTACGTCTCCACCGACTGGTTAATTTGCTCTTCTCTCAAGTCCATTATACATTGCTAAACCATATTATATCTCTTATCTCAACTCCTTTGCAGAGGGACCTTGCATGCGAGACACTTTGCCTCCGCGCATGTTGTAATCCCGACCTCTCATTAGTCTGTCGCGCGAGTGGTAGCCATAGTGCCAAGTAGGTGCTGAGTCTTCCACACTGCGGTATGCCTTACCTGCGTCTTCTCCGGAATGACGCGCAAGATGTCTGTTAAATAAAGCGTGATGTCTAAAGAATCCACTGTCCTTCTCCATTATACTTATGCTCTATATTTTATGCGTAGAGTCCGCGACCCATGCAGCACTGGCCTTTTCTGCATCGTCCACCTCCGCACGCTCCGGCGCCACGTGATCCCTTTCTTTGCCCTGCCAATCCAGATCGCACTCCAAACTTGTCTAAGTCTCCTCTTTTTCTCATGTCTGCAAGAGACATCCTACCACCTTTTGCAGTCACTCCAAATTTGTCTAAGTCTCCTCTTTTTCTCATGCCTGCAAGCGACATCCTACCACCTTTTGATACCGGACTCCACGTAGCCGGATCGCTTCCTAAAGCTCCGCCAGTCATTGCTGCACCGCCCTGCATGAAGGACATACCTGACGAGCTTAAGTCTCCCGATGGAAGTCTTGAGATTGGGGCTTGCACATATTTGTCAGCCGCAACTGTTTGTCTTTGCATAAAGCTCATGTCTATATCTTTGCCAGAGATATTTTTATGCGCACTTTTTCTTCGCTAAAACATTAAGATAAAATGATGCGCGTCGTTGCGTCTTTGTACTGTACTTTTTCTTGTCTTTCATGATCATTTCTGCAAACTGACATAAGGCTTTGTCCCCTTCGAATTTTCTTTTGTGGGTTGCGTTGTAGCGTTTTAATTGTTCCGTAAAGGATCCCCATTTTATATCGTCAAAGTCGATGTCGTCATCTTCCTCCGCACCGGCACCAGAAATCTTATCGTCCCGTACGTTACCGACTTTTTCAAGTAGTTTTAGCTCCGTGGCAGAGAAGTTTGCTTTGTCCATCATGCCTTTTTCGTAACCAGGATCTTTTATCATCTTGTCGTACAGAGTCTTACAAGCGGCTGTACCAGCGGGTCCCCCAGCGGCAGTGCATGCTGCGAAGAAGGCTGGTTTGCCAAGTGCAAAGGCTGCGGCAATGCCCTTGTTCGTAATTTTTGTTAATACGTCTGTCATAGCCAAACCGGCTTTCATCGCATCACTTGGTCCTTCTGCCTTTTTACAGTTTGCTGGACATTTCATTTTTTGTCTTTCCTCGTCTTTGCAGTCTTTGTATTGCTTTTGCTTTAGACCGCTGGCAGGATCGAATCCACCAATACTCGCTCTTGCCGCTTTTTTCTTTTTGCTGCAGGCAGGCGGCTCGACGCAGTCTGGAGAACAGTCCGGGTTTATTATTGTGCCTCCTTTCATGGGCATTCGAATAGCACCACCTTGTGTGTTGGTAATAGACTCTTTACCTTCAGACACAATGGCACCGCCCTTAGCGCCACGTAGCTTATCAATAAGAGCTCGGAGGCGGTCTGACACATCTGGCCCCTTGCCTTCCGGCTGAGCCTTCTTTGCTGTTGCAATAACTGAACCTCCTTTTGCCGTCTTTAGTGCAACTGTCGGCTTTCCGTCGACGACCTTTACTCGGCTGCCCAAGTTCTTTCGTATGTGCTTTACTAAAGGTAAACGTTGCATTGTTGAGAAACCCTTAAGTTTGTGCTCACGGGCGATTGTCTTCAGGTGATCTAGTTTGAGGTCTTCTAATTTCATTATAATATTGCTAAAGAAATTAAATTAGCAAATTAAGCAAAAAAATGTTTTTGGAGGGGACAGCCTTCTGGGGAATCGAACTCTCACCGTCTGGTCTTTGTGCCCGTAGCACACAAAGAGGGGGTGTGGCATATGCTTGCGCCTGTCTGACGGTATTAACCAGAGCTGTGCTCAACCGATAGGCCATGTTCAATGTCCTTTCCTCTTGAAGGCGACATGTCTCCAGTTTCTATATAAAGCTCGTTTTTGTTGTTTTTTGCTCTCCCAAAAAACATGGAATAAGTCTTTTTGAATTTTCCGTAAATTTCTTCTTCTAAGTCTTCCACAGACGGGGTGGGGCTGTGTTCCTTCGTGGAAGTAGGTATTGCCGCCATCATATCATGCTTCATCTTACGTTTCATCAAGTCCGACTGCTCTTTTAGTTTTGTATACTGCGCAAACTTCTTTCCCAAATATGATAGACCTTCCTCTCCTCTTTCTTCTGACTGCAGTCGTAACATTCTATATATGTCTGTGGCGAGCGTATAGTACTCTTTGCTCTGTGTCATCTCCTTGTCCATGCTGCTCTTTATGTCCAAATACATCTCTACAGCAGTTATCATACCCATTATCATGCCTAACACACACGTTATACCACTTACTATTCCTTGCTCTACTCCTGCTTGTTGTAAC
>WLWE01002314.1_pt1 | contig 12481 bp, 27 predicted proteins | sample 6718301 | NCBI WGS metagenome assembly WLWE01 (sample SAMN12718691, study PRJNA515312) | sponge metagenome | isolation source: marine sponge | host: Mycale hentscheli | place: New Zealand: South Island, Marlborough, Capsize Point | collected 2003-05-01 | reverse complement strand
CTATGTCTGTTATTTTCTTATCCATATAAGTTGAGGGTCTCGGGGAAGAAAACTACCGAAAGGGAACTAGAAAGAAAAACTCCCCCAAGACTAAATACAAATTAATTAAAACTTGTATGATTGTTTACTACCATAACTGGGTTTGCTTTGAAACCCTTTATTTGATGGTGCTGTTGGCTTATCATTACCAGAACTAGGTGGTGTCATTTTAATTGTGATACCGGTAATATTACCTTGTTCATCTAACTCATTCCATCCTGCTTGATTGTGCCAAACGTCTCCTATCTTAACACCAATAGTCCATTTTTTACCTTCTGGTGCTTTTAGGTTTGGTGGTGCTACCCAATCAGGTTGGTTCTCTGCGTTTTTATTTTCGTTTCTTACTAAGTTACACCATACTACATCTTCACTCATGTTTACTCCTTTGTTATTGTCAGCTTTTACTGACCCTTATTTGTTAATTGCAACTCTCTAGTATCAGCAACATCTTTTATTTGCTGATAAACTTTAGTGTTGTTTTTTATTAGATACTGAATGTGATTAGAATACTTCTCTGCTAAAATATTAAACTCTTTTAAATTTTTAGCTGACTTAATCTCATTCTTTATATCTTCTACATCTATAGTGTCATCTAAATATGTAGGTTCTTCTGTAGATTGCTCTACAGAATTTTGTTCAAAGGGTTTGGCTTCGTAGCCATCCTCATCTTTGATACCTGTTTTAAGATTTAGTAAATTTAGGAACGCATACTTTCGTGAGTATGACATAGCTTGTCCAGTTCCAAACATACTAATATCTCCGAATGATGAGCAACCATCAACAAGTATATGTTGTGTTGGATCATCAACATCATAAATCCGCATGGTACATACGACCATTACTTTTTTATAATTGGGTACAATCTCTGTCAGATAATTACAGGTCGCATACAAACCATTATCAAGCAATGCTTGTGTTGCCGTTGTTTGCACATCATCATGTAGCAATGGATTAAAGTGCATCCCATTTGCTTTTGTACCTTTCTTTACAGACCCTGCACTTAAACAGGCATCATGTAGTTTTTGATATATGTTTCTTTTCATTGTTTCCTTTTGTTGTTTTTATTATTAACCCGGTAATAAACCCCATAACTTTTGTGCGTAAATAAAAGTGTATGTTGCGATTACTTTTCCTTTATAAATCATCCAAGACATAGTTTTCCTTTCGTTGTTATTGTTGTTGTTTAATTCCCCATAAATTACTTATGAGTTTTGTTTGTTCTGGTGCTAAATCTTTATAATAAAAAGGATGATATATGTCTGGTGGCTCACACATTAATGCAAGTTCAGACAGACTTCCTTTACAGAACATAATCATACGTTCCCAAAGTAAAATCTTATCAACCATTTTATAGTAAAGATATTCCAGATGGTCTTTCTTCATCAACTCATGTGTACTGTCAAAAATTATATGTTCCTTATCATTAACATAAATTAAGTAAGGTATCTTCTTGGTACACATATAGTAGAACGAAGTCTGTGTAAGGTTATCTGTTGTTGGTTCAGTTGGCAATGGTTGCGAACTCATTGTCCACTCTTCCTTGTTCTTAACCTTTCTAATATTGGGTGGTTTTGTTTTTAATTCTATAAATAATTTTACTGTAAGATAATCTATTTTACCTAAAATATCTTTTATCATTGTCATTTCTTTTTTTCTAACGTGATACTCACAAACAAGTTTATCATCTTTAACTATGTCTTTGACAACTTTCTCTGTAACGTTTATGCAATCAATCGCATACTCAATCATTTGTTCTCTTGCAAATTTATCTTTGTCATCTACTGGTGGATTTTCATTTATAAGACCAAGCTCATTTTGAAATATTTTATTAAATTCTCTTTCCCATTTTGGTTCTTTCATTGTAGATGTTTTCCAGACTTCATCTCCAATTAATTTTTGGACTGTGTTGTTTACAAGGTTGCCAAAGTTAGCTTTGTATCTAAATAAAAACTTTCTTCTAACCTCTTGCAAAAAAGTATAACTAATTAAATTTTTAGCAAAAGGTGTAGAGGTAGATGAGTATGACCAATGGTCTAATCCTTTACCACCATTAAATATTGAGAAAGCATCTTCTATTAATTGTTCGTCTTTTTTCATAAGTTCCTAGTTTTCCACTATCTATACACATTATTATTTACTTGTAAAGCATTAAATATGTTATATATACATACAAATCAGAGCAACAAAGAAAGGAAATATGACACTTGAAGAATACAGGAAAGAGAAAGGTCTATCTTATTATAATTTTGGATTAGAGCTTGGCATACAAGGTGTGCAAAATCCCGGCACGTCAGTTCAACGTTGGTGTTTAACTGCAAAGGTAAAACGTTTTCCCGATCCAGAAATGGTGAAGAAAATTATAGAAGTCACAAAAAATAAAGTCACTATAAAGGATCTATATGAAAGCTGGTGGAACACCAAAGTTTAAATACAAACGAGTAAAAATTATTTGGCAAGATATTGTGACGGATGCTTCATGGTTTGATACTTTAGAGGATGTTCATAAATTAAATTTCCAATGGTGTGAAGATATTGGATATTTGTTCAGTAAAGATGCAAAGACAGTAAAAATATTTACATCATTTAATTATGATGGTGACAAGTTATCTGTTGGTACTGTCACAGTTTATCCTAGATCGGTAGTTAAAAAGATAGAGGTATTAAAATGACCTACGAAGGTATTTTTGATGAAATGAATTGTAAGTACGAATTAAAAAGACAAAAAAAATATATAGAGAAACAAGCAGGTATAATTTTTGCACTTGAAAAAGAGATAGAACAAAAAAATAATGAGATAATAATATTAAGAGGCAAACTGAAAGAGGAAAAATGATTGAGATATTTTTACAAGCACCAATAGAGTTACAAGCATTGGCTTTGTTTTTTGTAGCTTATGTTACTTGGAACTTACTTAATGGCTAGACAAACTTACGCATTTTCTAATGGCGATTATAATGATTGGCACAGAAAATATGATGGCATTGCTATGATTGATATTGACAGTATTGAGTGCTGTCCTAGATGTTATGAGCCTTTAGCTATAATTGAGACTTGTTATGATAAAGGACAGAAATACAAGGCTACAACCCTGTCAAAGATAGTCGCTAGTCGCCTAAATATACCCTGCTTTTTAGTGTTTTATAAGAATTTGACCCCAACTACCTTAACCTTCCGTATCAAGCGAATTACAAGCTCTCAGACAGACTTTGAGCTAATGAATGAAGATCAATGGTTAGCCACCTTGCTAGACCTCCAACACAATCACAGAAAATTTTGCACTTATGAAAAATAGCCGAGCCTTTTTACACATAACTTACAAGCTATATGGACACCTTGATAAATTAAGCGGTGTTAAGAAATCTAATTGTATCAACTGCTACTTGTCTTTAATGAAACACGCTTGGAAAAAAAACAATTATGAATGTGGTTTGAGATATTCTACAGTCGCCAAAGAAACTAAATTATCTCGTATAACTGTGAGACGTACTTTAGATACCTTAGAAAAATTACATATAATATCTACTGTACGAGGTAGATCCGGTAAAAGCTATAAAATTAACCAAGTTTTTCTTAAAACTGAATCAGATGGATCAATTTTATACACTAATAATAGTAGTATGTATAAAAAAGATCACTCTAATGTAAAAAAAAGATCAGTATTAGTAGAAGCATTAAACAATAATATAGAAGCTATTATAAGAAATAATAGAGGTGATATGGATAGTTTAATACTAAACTTATCAAAGCTCCCCCTGAAAATCCTTAATTCAGATACTAACAATCCTTATTATGTTAAGTTAGCTAAAGAAAAGAAAATTGAATTAGATCGTGAAAGTAAGGCTACCTACGTTCATCCTCAAAAAATAATTAATGAACTAACCAAGATAAGTAAGAATAGCAATCCAAGATACCGAGAAAAGGTAAATTTTAATAAAAGAAATAATTTAGATTATAAAGGTAGACCTAAAAAGTAATGGTAGGTAGACCTATGCGAAAGGTGTTTTGCCAAGGCTTTACGAGAGCCGGTAGACGTGAGGGTAAATTGATACCTTGTAAAATGAAAGGTTATGAACTTGCAAATGGCACATATTATTGTAAGTATCACGGGTATCAAAATGTTAAAGGCTTTAGAAAGAAAAACTACACACACGAAACAAGGATTAAACAATTAAGTAAACTACAACAATTTAAAAACTATACAGATGAGCAACTCAAAGAATACTATTACAACCAAGTCAAAGTCAGAATTGATAACAACGAACCAAGCCGATACAATTTGCGAAAAACTCACGAGAGGTTTAACTCTTACAGAAATACTAGAGGAAAAACAGTACGAGTTCAGTTTGATGAAATTTTATCATTTCTTAAAAAAAAATCCGGAACTAAATGAGAGGATAACAGAAGCTAGAAAGAATGGTGTTCAAACTTTAATTGATAAATTATTGCAAGTCTTTCAGTATCAAGAAATAGAAAATCCTAATCAAATACTATGGATAAGAGAAAAAACAAAGTTTATAACTTTCCTTGCTAACAAGCTGACAGACTTATATTCCGATAACAAGGTTCAGAATGTTAAGACCGATCAATCAATTAAAATAAGTTGGGAAGATAATCAATCGGATATGATTGACGTTTCTGCTGATACTGTAATTGATACTTCCGATAATAAAGACCTTTAGCATTTAAAATATTTATGAGTGTTAATCTCATAAGTTTTTTTAAATTTTGTTTTTGTAATTGTTTATTCATTTCTATTTACTTCATCAATTATATCATCTGGTAAAGGTACAATATCATAATCATAATGTATGGCTAAACTGTGGTCATCCATATCTATTTCTTTATTTATTTTTTTTAAATAATCGTTGAAACCATTGATTATTTTAGTTATTTTACTACTATCATCATTCATATTTATTCAATCTCCTCTATTTCTTCTATTGTAAAATCACCTGCTGAATTTGATAAATCATTATTTTTATAATCATAAACGCAAGTATCTAACGCAATTTTTTTAGCTTGTTTTTTATTATCTGCGTCAATTTCTGTTTCATAAATTGCATAAATAGTTTCTTCTGCTCTTATTTTATACTTTGGCATTTATTTCCTCGCTTTCTGTTAGTTTATAAAGTTTCTTGCTACGTCTAATGCAAATAATAAAAAGCAACCAAAGGCAAGAATTAAACCGGTTGATTGATAAGCCGGATCTGTTGCAAGTACCATACCCACAGCAGAACACAAAATTAATAAAACCCATTTTGTAACAATTAATATTCCATCCATTTTTAGTTTCCTTTCTTTTTATAGTTTGAATTTTCATAGACTAATAAGCCAGTGAATAATCCACACTGAGTTGAAATTAAATTATAACCTTGATTTTCTAATTTAATTTTTTTTGTGTCTGCTTTTTTTAATGATCCTTCAATATGATCGTTCCAACTTACATACTGAATTTTACTTGTGTATTTAGTCATTTGTGTTTCCTTTCAGTTAATTAAAGTTAATAAATAAATATGGCTATAATTAGGCATTATTCCACCATTCTGTATCTTCTATTCCCTGCCAATAATCTTTTTGATTTTCTGCTATTAATCCATTTATGCTAGAATGATATAAAATATATTTTGTATCATCATAGTTTTCATAATGTTTTTTAGCATCTATTAAGGCAGTTTTTTTTGTATAAACACCTTCATCATAAGTAATTACCATTGAAGATGCTTCTCTTTCAATGATACCTTTTTTAATATCTTTAGGTAATTCTTTAAAATTTAGATGTTGTTTTATTATTGTTATTTTTTCTTTCATATCCATAGTATATATGATGATTGTGTTTATATTATGGCAAGATATAAATTAATTTAATTATAATTATGTGTGATATTATTGCAACAAGTGTTGTATATTTACAGTTTATAATGATTCTAATGTAATGTGTAAGGTGTATAAAAGTTCCTATTCCAATTCACAGATCGCAAAATTTTTTCTCACGTCAAAACAAACGACAACAATGCTTACCTATTTATATATACATACCCGCTAATTTATTTTAATAAGGTTTGATAATGTTTTCTTATCGCTAATACAAAACAGAGATAGTGTACAATAATAGAGCCTTATTTTTCTAAAACTAGACACCGGGTACACCCCTAGACGCACCCGCCGATTCTATACGTATATAAGACCGGACTTGAGGACACCCTTACAGCCATCCACCCCTTTATACACACACATCTTTTCTGTTTTATTTTTTTTAAAATCCACTACATGTAGTATATGGATTACTTTAGTGCAGACGATTTAGATTCAGTTGCTTACATAGAAGATGACACAAACAATGTTATAATTAAGTTCTATGGTTTTCCTAACAAACTAGCCGCTGAATTATTTATTAGTTATGCTATGCTCAATATGGGTTTTGATTACCAGCCTGTACATGGTATGAAGTCTGAAATGATACACTAGATATGGATATTAAAATACCTTACACACCAAGGAAGCATCAAGCTCACTTGCACAGAAAGATAGACAAACACAGATGGAATGTACTTGTATGTCATAGAAGGTTTGGCAAAACAGTATGTATGATTAATCACTTAATTAGGTCAGCACTACTGTCCAAACTTAACAACCCTAGGTTTGCTTACATTGCACCTACCTTCAAACAAGCAAAGTCTATCGCTTGGGATTACATGAAACAGTTTACCGCCAAGATACCTCACACTAAATTTAACGAAACAGAACTACGTGTAGACCTACCTAATGGCTCTCGTATCACCTTGCTAGGCTCGGAATCGCCAGATGGGTTAAGAGGTATATATCTTGATGGCTGCGTGATTGATGAATACGCAAATGTAAATAGTAAGTTGTTTCCAGAAATAATTAGACCAGCATTGTCAGATCGTAAAGGCTATTGTGTTTTTATAGGTACACCAATGGGAATGAACAATAACTTTTATGAGTTGTACCAACACGCACAAAGTGCGGAAGATTGGTTTAATTACAAAGCAAAAGCTAGTGATACTAAAATTGTTGATCAAGATGAATTAGATAAAGCAAAACAAGTCATGGGTGAAAAGAAGTACATGCAAGAGTTTGAATGTGATTGGATAGCTAACATTGAAGGGTCAGTATATGGGGATGTAGTTGCAAAACTAGATGATGATAAACAGCTTACAAGAGTTCCATACGATCCTGCATTACCAGTATCTACCGCATGGGATCTTGGGGTCTCCGACCACAGTAGTATAATATTTTATCAACAGTTAGGAAGAAGCATTAATATAATAGATTACCACGAAGAGAGAGGTCAAGGTTTACCTTACTACATTAAGATGATTAATGACAAAGACTATGTTTACAAAGATCACTTTGCACCACACGACATTGAAGTTACAGAGTTTGGCAATGGCAAAACTAGGAGAGAAGTCGCCACCCAATTAGGATTAAGGTTTAAAGTTGTTCCAAAAATTCCATTAGAAGATGGCATTCACGCAACTACAATGACCTTGCCTAGATGTTGGATTGATACTGACCATTGCAAAAAGTTAATAGATGCGTTAAGACATTACCACAGGAAGTATATTGATAAAAACAGAATGTTTAGATCAAAGCCTGTACACGATTGGAGTTCTCATGCTTGTGATGCAATGCGTTACCTAGCGGTTGGACTACAAGAAATTAATACTAGACAAACTGCTCCACAAAGTATAGCAGATAATAGTTACAGGATTATATAATTATGGGTTCAATATTTTCACCAAAAATGCCACCGCTGCCGCCAGTGCAACCTGCACCACCTCCGCCATCAAGCGAAATTTCTCAAGAAGAAAAAGATAGGATTGCAGCAGAGCAAAGAGAAATTGAAAGAAAACGAAGAGGTCGTAAGTCTACAATTTTAACTGGACCACTAGGTGTTGAGGAAGAAGCAGAAACAGAAAATAAAACTTTGCTAGGATCATAATGAGTAAAAAAATTGAAGATATATTAATTAAAGCAATTAAAAATCCAAAAACTACTTTTTTTAAAAAATATAAAGTTTCTTCAAAAAATGAAAACTTAATAAGAGAGGCTTATGATATTAAAAAAAAATATGGAAAAAACACCACAAGAGCTGCAGCAATTAAAAAAGGATATAAAAGAAAAAAATTTGTATCAACTAACAATAATTATAAAAGTTTATTAGGATCATAATGTTTGAAAAAATTAAAAAAATATTTAAAAAAAAACCAAAAGCAAAAGCAAAAAAAGAAAAAAGAACTTACGAAAAAGCTATAGATCATAGCAATGATATTACTTTTGAAAATGAAATTAAACAAACAAAAACAGATAGAAGATCAGATACTAAATCAGATGGAACACTGTCAGATAGAAAGTCAGATACTAAATCTGGATTAGGAGGATAATATGGGATCAGTATTTAGACCATCACCACCTGCTCCACCCGCACCTGCTCCTACTGCACCAGAAGTATCACAGGCAACAGCAACAAATATGGATGGTTATGATTCAAGAAAAACAAAAGCAAGAGGAAGATCAAATACAATTATGACAAGTTCTAAGGGTGTGCAAGATGAAAGTTTAACATTAGGTAAGAAAAGTTTATTGGGTAAGTAATGGAAGATTTTAATACTTATAATAAAGCTTGGATAAAACGAGCATTGAATCCAAATACTCCAACAACTGTAGCAAAAGAAACAGTAAGAACTTCTAGTACAGAATATAATGGCAAAGAAATTTTATTTCCTACAATAAGATTAGTAGATGGAAAATTAAAAAAATTTTCAAGAGAAGATGCTTTTAGAATAGCAGTTCAAAAAAAAGATTTTATTTCATTTAATACACCAAAAGAAGCAACTGCTTATTCAAAAGGTTTATCTGGAATGATAAATATGGCAAGAAATAAAAACAAATCTATGTTATCAAAGGATAATTAATTATGGCAAAAACAGATTTATCAAAAGGAATATTATCTAGATACGAAAGACTAGAAGGTCAAAGACAAAACTGGGAAACACATTGGCAAGAAGTTGCAGATTATATGCAGCCAAGAAAAGCTGACGTAACTAAAAAAAGAGCTAGAGGTGATAAAAGAATGGAACAAGTTTTTGATTCATCACCAATACAAGCAGTAGAATTATTAGCAGCATCATTACATGGTATGCTAACAAATCCATCTACACCTTGGTTTGCATTAAGATTTAAAGATCAAGATATTGATAATGAAGATGAAGCAAAACTTTGGTTAGAAGCATCTACAGATGCAATGTACACAGCTTTCAATAGATCAAACTTTCAACAAGAAATATTTGAATTGTATCACGACCTAATTACTTTTGGTACAGCTTGTATGTTTATTGAAGAAGATGATGATGATATTATAAAATTTTCAACAAGACATATTGATGAAGTTTATATTGCAGAAAATGATAAAGGTAGAATAGATACAGTCTATAGAAGATTTCATATAAGTGCTAGAGCTGCAGTACAAAAATTTGGTGATGCAACATCAATGGATATTAAAAGTATATTTAAAAAAGATCCATACCAAGAAGTAGAAATACTACACGCAGTTTATCCAAGATCAGATTTTAATCCTAAAAAAAAAGACAAAGAAAATATGCCATTTGAATCTGTTTATTTAGAATTTAAAAATTCTAATGAATTATCTGTTGGTGGATTTAGAGAGTTTCCTTTTGTAGTGCCTAGATATTTAAAAGCATCAAATGAAATTTATGGTAGATCACCTGCAATGACAGCATTGCCAGATGTTAAAATGTTAAATGAAATGTCAAAGACGACAATCAAGGCTGCACAAAAACAGGTAGACCCACCACTATTAGTTCCGGATGATGGCTTCTTACTTCCTGTAAGAACTGTACCGGGTGGACTAAACTTTTACAGAAGTGGTACAAGAGATAGAATAGAACCATTAAACATTGGTGCAAACAATCCATTAGGATTAAACATGGAAGAGCAAAGAAGAGATTCAATTAGAGCTGTGTTCTATGTAAATCAACTTATGATGCAAGATGGTCCTCAAATGACAGCAACAGAAGTTGTTCAACGTAACGAAGAAAAAATGAGATTACTTGGACCTGTTCTTGGTAGATTACAATCAGAATTATTAAAACCATTAATTGATAGAGTGTTTGCAATATTACTTCGTAACGATATGTTACCACCAGCTCCAGAGTTTTTATCTGGTCAAGACATAGAAATAGAATATGTTTCACCACTTGCTAAAGCACAAAAATCTTCAGAGCTACAATCTATTATGAGAGCTATAGAAATATTAGGCTCAATGCAAAATATTGCACCAGTATTTGATTATGTTAATTTTGACAACCTTGTTAAACACTTAGCAGAAATTGTTGGTATGCCACAAAAATTATTAAAATCACAAAACCAAGTAAACGCAGAAAGAGAACAAGCAGCAGCACAAGCTGCAGAACAACAACAAATGGCTCAGATGCAACAAGTTGCACAAGCTGGAGGAGAGATAGCACCATTAGCAAAAGCATTGCCAGAAGAAGCAAAGGCTTTAGTCAATTCAGAAATGGAATAATATGAAACAAGATAAACAACTAGAGAAATTTATAGCAGGATTAAAAAAAAATTATCAATACATATTCAATACAGACGAAGGCAAAGAAGTTTTGTCTGACCTTGAAAAAAGATGTCATTATCATTCTACCACTAATATAAAAGGTGATAGCCATGAAAGTGCATATATGGAAGGACAACGTAGTGTCATTCTATTTATTAAATCAATGCTACGAAAAGATAAGGAAAAATAAAAATGTCAAATGAACAGATAACACAGGAAACTGTGCCTGTAGAACAAGCGACTACAGAAACAGCACAAACAACAACACCAGCAGCAACACCAGCAGTAACACCTACTGCACAACCAACATCTACTTGGAAAGATTCTATTAGTGAAGAGTTTAGAAAAGATCCAAGTATAGAAAAGTTTACAGAAATAGATGCGTTAGCTAAATCTTATATTAACGCAACTAAAATGATTGGTCAGGATAAAATAGTTATACCTACAAAAAATTCTACTCAAGAAACTTGGGATGAAGCATATACAAAATTAGGTAGACCAGAATCTGCAGACAAATATAATTTTGATGTTAAGTCAGATGTTGTTAATATGGATGAAAATGCAATTAAATCTTTTGCAGAACAATCACACAAGCTTGGTTTAAATAATAAACAAGCAGCAGGTATATTAGATTTTTATAAAAATAATATGGAAGGATCTGCACAACAAGCAAAGATAGATACTGAAACTGCTCAATCACAAGCCGAACAAGAATTAAGGCAAGAATGGGGTAGAGACTTTGAAGGTAAAGTAAAACAAGCTGGTGCATTAGCTAAAGCTAATATTAATCCAGAAGTTTTAGATATGACTTTATCAAATGGTACAAGACTTGGTGATCATCCAGAAATAATAAAAGGCTTTGCAAAAATTGCAAACATGATGTCAGAAGATAAAATTGTTTCAACTGAAAGTGAAAACGTAAATACAGTTGCCGACATTGAAACTGAAATATCAACTATTACTAATGATACTGATGGACCTTATTGGAACAAACAACATCCAGATCACGATAAAGTAGTACAACAAGTTTATACATTAAGAGAGATGCTTAATGCTGATCAATAATCTTAATGATAAAGAAATTCGGTTAGAAGTATTGCGGTTGGTTAAAGAGGTCGGTTCTAACGAACAAAAAAATGATCCCTTGCCAATCGCTGAAAAATATTATAATTGGATAGTAGGTAAGAAAATTCGTAAGAACCTTACTGGCAAGAAGGAATAGACTTCTACTCTAAAAGAGTTTAAATCCAAGAATCGCCTACTCATGTGAGTAGATAACCTTTCTGATTTTTTAAACTAACAATAATAATGGAGAGACAATTATGTCATCACAAATAACAACAGCATTTGTACAGCAGTATTCTGCTAACATACAAATGTTATCTCAACAAATGGGATCATTATTAAGAGATAAAGTTAGACAGGAAAGTGTTGTCGGAAAAAATGCTTTCTTTGACCAAGTAGGTTCGGTAACTGCTCAGTTAAAAACTAGCAGACACTCAGACACTCCGCAAATAGACACTCCTCACTCAAGAAGAAGAGTATCTTTAGCTGACTATGAGTTTGCTGATCTTATTGATCAACAAGACAAAGTAAGGCTCTTAATAGACCCTACATCATCTTACGCACAAGCCGCTGCTATGGCAATGGGTAGAGCAATGGATGATGTGATTATTGCTGCTGCAACTGGTACTGCTTCAACAGGAGAAACTGGTTCTGGTAGTGAATCTGCACAAACTGCAATCGCAGCTAGTGTTGGCTCAACTACAGGCTTAAACATTCCTAAATTAGCGAAAGCTAAAGAAACGTTTGATTTAGCTAGTGTTGATCCTT
>WLWE01002308.1_pt1 | contig 12497 bp, 11 predicted proteins | sample 6718301 | NCBI WGS metagenome assembly WLWE01 (sample SAMN12718691, study PRJNA515312) | sponge metagenome | isolation source: marine sponge | host: Mycale hentscheli | place: New Zealand: South Island, Marlborough, Capsize Point | collected 2003-05-01 | reverse complement strand
CCATGGCTGGCCTGGATTGAATGACCGTGGACTGATTGAGCTCCCCGCTCGAATCCTGGGGCGGGACGAAGGCGAATGGCCACTACTCGATCATTTCGATTACACCGGTTATGGCGACATCAGCAGCTTCGCTATTCATCCACATGACCCAGGTGTCGTCCTCGCTGCGGTAGGAGCCGTCACCACACCAGACCCGCGAGCAATGGATGTCACTGCTGTGGTGTCGCTATGCCGCATGGGTCGAGACGACATGCCACTCCCCAACGTAGAGGCCAAGAATTGGATTCAGGTTCCACTGGTAGACAGCCCGAATGGGAATGCTCACACTCAGTTTTTGGTGGATCAGGCAGCTGACGCGATAGCTGAATTCCGTGCTGAGGGTCATCGGGTCCTGGTGCATTGCGTTCAGGCAATGTCCAGGACACCATCAATCGCGGCTCGCTACTCGGTACGGCACCGCGGTATGGATTCAGACACCGCGCTACGGGACGTGTGCGGCGCATTGCCACTGAGCAGCCCAAAACCATTCCTCGTTGAGTGCATCTAGGGCCCTCTTGTTGGCTGCCTCAGAGCGGTTCACTGTGCCCGCGGGTCAATAAGCCCTAACTCCTGCAGCGTGAATGAACTCTTCCCGTAGTTGCACGGCCAACAACACGTCACGAGATTCTCAGGAGATGTGCGGCCACCACGCTTGTGCGGAACAACATGATCGAGCGTTCCTGAAAACACGAGCTTGATGCCGTGACGTTGCTTATTTGAGCCTTCCGTGCGGAAGTTCTCGCTGCCCACGCGATCACGAAACGCTTGAAGCTCCGAACCAGTGAAGACGCGCGTCCCGCAGTACTGACACGTATACGCGTCTCTACTCATCAAGGCTGCCTCGAACTTAGAAATGGATTTCACCGGATCGAGCTCTACCGGTGTAACGGGCTCCTCTCCGAAGTGACGAGCACGAAAACGACCGACATTCTGCGCATGAACGTCAAACCATTCGTTCAACTCATGTCCGCGGGTGTTTCTCAGATGATCAAGTGCAGTGGCGATATCACCCTCGAGAATCGCCTGGAAAGCCTCCACGAACTCGCTCAGTGATTCTTGAAACCACGGCTTTGGTGTAAGGGGACAATGCCTGTCCCACGCATCTGGGTCAGTTCCCAGTTCGCTGCAGTGGTCAGATCGACGACACATGGAATGCAAAAGACGGTTGACTCATCCATTTACTCTTCAAAGAAGTTTTCATCGACCTCATGCACGTGAAGAGTCTGAGTGGTCGTGACTCCCACGCCGTACTCCACCATGAGCCGACCGAGCTCTTCACCGTCGATCAGCACGATGGGGCGGGACAGCTTCTCGACAAACGCGAGAGCCTCTGAAGAGAAGCGAGAGGTCGTAATGAACACTCCACCCGATGCGCTGAACCCCTCCAGGGCGCCAGTGAAGTTGCGCACGGATGGCGCCCCAACAGAGTTATCGGCTGCGTATCGCTTCGCTTGAACGTAAATCCGTTCAAGTCCAAGCGCATCCTGTCGAATGACTCCATCAACTCCACCATCGCTGGATTGCCCCAAATGCTCCTCCGAGTCATCACTGCCGCCATAACCCATCGCACGAAGTAGCTTCAGGACAGCTCGTTCAAGAAACTCAGGTGGCATTTCACGGATTCGCTGAACGAGATCATCAGACACCTGCGTGTCTAACTCACTGATCGCCTCTGCGAGTCTCTCCAAAGGTGACTCGTCAAAGGAATCTGCAGAATCGTTCCCTAGAGCGCCTTCCCTATCCTCACGTCGCTGCGCACGTTTGGTCCGACTTCGCTCACGAAAAGCCTCGTATCCAGGTAAGCCTTCAAGGTCGTGGCGGGTCAATCCATCCGGGTGAGCCGCAAGCAGCGTGCGGCCCAGGTCAGTAATCACTAAGACACCGCGTTGTGGTCTCTCGATTGCTCCAGCCTGACTTAGGTACGAGATCGCCCAACCGACGCGGTTCCTTGCCCGGTTTCCACCACCGGGCAAGGTTTCCGCCAGTTCAGCGTCGGTGAGATTCAGTGACTCAACGGCTCGAATCCGTACGTCTTTGCGACGGTGCTCACCGCCATCTGAGAGCACCTTGAGGACGGGAACCATGCACTCTTCAAATGTGGGAACAGGCATCGCGGTTTTCCCCCTGACTGTCAGGCTGCTGCGGTTGTGCCTCACGAACTTCCTCTGAGTGGCCATCTTGCTATGGATCTCCCTTGACTGGTGAGTATCGGGTGAAACAAATTCCCCCTTTTTGTTTCAACTTTGCGGGGAGCGTTTAGCCACCCATCCGGGAGGGCATAACTCAGATGCGAGAGCAACTTGGGGGTTCTCGCGCCACGGCCTACTGAGACGGGAGAAACGGCAGTGAACTTCACGAGAGACGACTGGGCGGTACGAATTACCTTCACTGAGACCGGAAGCACCTTTGAAGGCAAAACCGCCACCGAGGCGCTGGAGCGGCTCGCAGAAACTCAGTGGAATGTCGAAGACCGCGAGAACATCAAGCGAGCCCTTGCCTGGCGGTGGTTTGTCATGAGTCAAGACGGTGATCCGCGGACTCTTCACGAGCTCATGAGCGACGACAAATTTGTGCGCACCTTGCATTCGCTGGGTTTTGTTCAAGTCGAATGGCGTAAAGGTGCCCCCTCAGGCCAGCGTGACGCTGCGTGAGATGCAACCACGAACTTTCTAGTGAGAGGCGGCGACGTTAAACGGGTCCTCATTTCCCCGTAAGGACGGCCACGACGGTGTTCCTTTCCACCTAGTCGTACCTGCGTCAACGCCTGGACTCCACACCGTGGAGGCCTCGACCAGCGGCACCTGAGTGCAAGCCTCAGGCGAGGCACAGACACCTGCTAAAGGGCCAATCAGATGGGAGGGAGATTTGGCCTCTACGCGAGGTGTCCAGCAACTACATTTTCCTGGTGAGTCTCCCTTGGGACTCATCGAGACGTCTTGTGTAACGGGGGTCGGTCAAGATGACCGCGACAGCGGCGAGCAGCTCGATTCCAGCGCCGGTAGATGGAGCTCCGGAGTGGTTACGCCTATTCATGCTTGCTGCTGGGCGCCTCCCTTTGGCGTCGGTGGCAGATGGTTTTTCTCCTCGCGCCGTAGTCGCAGCCCCCACAACTCGACACTTGCCTGTGGCTTTCGCTGCGTCCGCTGTTGTGCCGCCAACACCGCAATGGAGTTCACCGATAGCGCCCGATCAGCGAGTAGCCACTGTTCTGTCAAAGAAGTTTCAAGACGTCTCAGTCGCTCAAGGTGCAGGAACCCGACTGAACTTGAGTGGAACACAACTGGACCCCTCGCGAACGCCGCTGCCTCCGGCTGCGACGCTGCCTGACGAATGGGACATTGAAAGGCAACCACGCCCGCTACCAGACGTTGCAGTAAAGAAACTAAAGCAGGGCTTTTCACCGCCACAGGGAGAGCGACTGCCTGTGGGGGAGTGGCTTTATCAGCAAATGTGCCTCGAGCCGATCGTGATTCTCACCCAGCGGCCCGGCCGGGTCGTGGATGACGCGAGTGAACTTTGCTCAGCGGAAGATTGGTGGAACTCAACCCAAAGTATTGCGCTTTTGGACCTCGTCGAGGGCGCCGAATGGTGGTTTCGACGACCAATCATTGTGGTGTCTCCTCAAGCGCTATCTGCACTCCCTTGGGCTGGTCAACTCACGGTACGCCTGGTTGTGGTCGTTGGCTTTTCCACGTGGATGTCGCCAGCGCGTCAGCGCTGGAATGCTGCTCCGCAAGTTCTCATGTTGAACCAGCGCAGCACAGACGTATCGGACTTCCGCCAATGGTTCGACGGAACATCCTTTGGAGAATTCACGCTCCCCGGGCTACGAAACACTAAGAAGTATGGATTGACCCTGACAGCTTTTGGGGAACCCAACAGCCTGACAAGCGCCACCGACGAAGATGACTGGGATCTGTGATGACAAGCGCAAATCTCGATGTGACGTTGGCGCTACTGGACGTCACCGCGCGAGGAAAAGTTTCATCGCGGCGAATCCGCTGGGAGTCGATGGCTCGTGTTCTCCAAATCTTGCGCCGATCCTTTCGTGAATCACCGGATTCGCCTCTATCGGACCGTGAAGTGGAAGTGGCGCAGGCTGCATGGACGTGGGCAAGTGTTTGCATGGACGGTCCCGTTCCACCTGGTCACGCCACGACAGGGTTCCACCATCTGCTGAACTTGATCAGCGAGGCTGATGAACACCTCCAGTTGCCGAAGCTAAAGCGACTGCATGAAGCGGTAGATCAGGTGGCGCAGGGCCCACATCCAGCCGCAGACGCCATCGTGAGTGCCATTGCTGCACATGCCAGCGAAGCTAGGGCGGAAGATGACTCCCACCAACACGTCATGGTTCTTCGTGGTGACGGGCTTGAGGGTGTCCGCGAATGGTGCGATCAGCAAGGTATTCCTGTTGATGTGGTGAAGGTGAGTGATGCGAGGAAGTCGAAACCTTGGAAATGTCTCGCCTTCATTTTCGGCCCACCGGAGCGGTACACCGCGTCCGTATGGGTGCAAAGCTCCGAAGCGGCTGCCACGGCTGGGTGGTTACTTACAGCGCCTCCCGCTCCTGACGTACGCATGATTTCTTGGACGGGACACCGGCCAATGGCAAAGGACGGGTATCAACCCTGGCTTGGAGCGCCCGAGCCGACGGTCAACTCTCGTGAGCCAGATCTTCTAGTGGAAGATGACTTCCTTCCCGAATCTCTCGACACATTCACTCCCGTCGCTACCCCGAAGTTTTCGAGCGATGAAGACGAGACAGAAGAAGCATTCGGACTTCAGTTCCATATCCAAGAGCAGACCGTGCTTGCCTACTTCAGCCCGGAGGTTGGCCCGAAACCCACCACCGTCACCTTCAGCGATGACGAAGTTCTGGTCTCGCAAGTGTCGCTCCGATCCATTCACTTGGGCAACTGCCTCATGTTGAGGACGAGCTCGGCCGGTAAGGCAGCCCTAGATGCCGCAACTCGCGAATGGTTCAAGCAACAGCCCGCCGGATCCACACCCGACGCCGCTATTGGTCATCAACAAGCACTCAAGAAGGCGATACAGAACTACGTCGGTCTCTACTCCAGGACCGATCTGGTCGATGCCCTAGAAGCCGAAGGCGTTGAACGTGACTACGCACGAGCATTTGTTGGGCGTGCCCTTCACCCAGATTTCATCGCTCCGCAACGCGAAAACGTCTACGACAAAGTGTGTCGCGCAGTGCGACTGGAGAAACCAGAAGAGGCTTTCCGTCAACTGAAAAACCTGCGCACTGGTCGCCGCCAAGCTGGACTCGCAATATCCTCACGGATTGCTGAAAAACTTGAATCCATGACAGACCTCTCTGACCAGTTGCGAGATACAGGTGCAGTGCTGCTCTCTGAGCCGGGAGTGGAAGGTGTCGCACTTCTGGTGGTGCGAAACATCTCATCGGACCCAACTGAAATTCCCACATGGCGATTAGGGCAGGCGCTCACGAGCGAGGGACAAACGTGGAACCCCTGACACCAGAAGAGGCCCGTGACCTCACAGCATCGATACTCAAGCGCGCTATCCACGGACCCACGGGAACGTCAGACACTCGATGGCCTGGGACCGTCCGACCTCCCATAGTTGTGGAACCTGACCAATCCTTCGCAGACTGGAAGGAATTGTCAGACGCACTGGTGGATGAAGCTGGGAACGAAGTACTCACACTGGATCCCATTCACGTGTATGGCGTCGGAATCCTCTTTCCCAAGCTCACAGAACGCCAAGAAGAGGAGCTCACCGAGCAGCAAAGCGAATTTCAGAGCACGTCAGCGAGCCAACAGGAAGAAGATGAAGCAACGCCTGTCCCAGAAGTAGAGCAGAGCGGCGGGGAAGCAGAAGAAAGCATCCGCGTCTCATCAGGAGGCAACCGCCCACGATCACTTGCAATGTCCTTCCACCTTCCAACCGCTACCACTCAATTAAGCGTCAAGCTCACCGGTGGCCGCTACACCAAGCTCCCTGTTGCTGTCGGTGGCTCGGCGGTTGATTTTTGGCAACGCACACCAATTGTTCAGGAGTTCACGCTCGACGTGACGTCTCCTCAATCGCAAACAAACAGCTACGAAGCACTCACCTTGGCGGTTGGAGTGGATACGCACGCCCGCACAGCCGATGGGCGACTCGTAACTGTGTACGTGGCGAATACTGGTGAATCAGAGGGAGATCCCACGTCGCGGTCTCTATTTCAAGCACAACTTGTTGTCACAACCCCATCCGTACTGCCCTACCCAACGAAACGAGACAGCGGTCAAGACGACGCAAGTCTCGATTTGCTTTACAAGGATCATCCCGTTCAAGTCGTCGGCCATGGAACGGACGCGACAGCGCAGTTCGATGAAACGCAAAGCTCATGGGTTCTAAAAACCGAAACCGTACCCACTGTGACTCTCCCCGCAACGACCCCAGACGTCGCTGATTCACATGGGGTCCCTTATGCGATCGGCATGAACGATCTCGCCGAAATGAATCACGATGCAGTGCACTCCGTCAATCGAATCCTCAACGACTATGCAGCCTGGATCACAAAACAAGAAAGTGAGTTACAAAAGATCACTGATGAGCGTTTGCACCAAGCCGCAGTGACTAACCTCTCAGCATGCAAGGACTTCCTTGAGGACATGAGGTCCGGCTGGCAGCTCGTCCAATCGCGAAATGATGTACGCACAGTTCTGTGTTGGACATCGCGCGCCATGAACCTGCAAAGGCGAGCATCAATGGCGAGCACTCGACCCACCACCATCGTGGTGGAAGGCAAGGAACGAGCAGTAACGGTAGAGGGAACGTCACCTCACGCCGGGCAGCCTGGAGACCAAGCTGCCTGGAGACCATTTCAGATTGCTTTCATACTCGCTGCCCTACCCGCTGCGATGGATCCAACTCATGCAAAACGTCACGACGTTGACATCATTTGGATGCCAACGGGTGGTGGGAAAACTGAGGCATATTTGGGGCTCGCTGCTTTCACGATTCTGTGGGAGAGAAGCCAGATCATTGCTGATGGAAGAAAAGTTGTTCCCTCTGTCAATGTACTGATGCGCTACACGCTTCGTTTACTGACCGCACAACAGGTGCAACGAGCGTCTGCCCTCATGTGTGCACTGGAAATGCTGCGTCTTCAGTACCCGCAAGAGCTAGGCGATAAGCCCTTCCGAATCGGTGCCTACCTTGGTCGTGCTGCTACCCCCAATACGTGCAAAGACGCGGCACGCCTATGGGGATACATGGACAAGAATCCCACGAAGGAAGTGAGCGACGGGGGTCTTTTACTTACTCGCTGCCCGTGGTGTGCGGCCCAAATGGGCCCCGTTGAAGGTGGAGTTGCTGGGTATCGGAAAGTAAATTCGAGGCGCGCGAAGGGAGGTGTTCGTGTTCAAGCATGCTGCCCAGACACGAGCTGTCGTTTCTCATACTCGGGTAATGCTGCTCAGCCAGGCGGCTTGCCCGTACTGGAAGTCGACGAGGATATTTTCAATGCCCGACCAGTATTTGTTGTTGGAACTATTGACAAGTTCGCACAGATCGCATGGAGGTCCGACACGCGAGCACTCTTTGGACTAACCGCGACAGATGGTCGCGTCCATAGAGTAGCTCCAGCCCCATCCTTGTTCATCCAAGACGAGCTACATCTGATTGCTGGGCCTCTGGGTTCCCTTGATGCGCTGTATGAAGTAGCTCTGGAGCACCTATGCACCTACGACAATGGACACGCACCACGGATCGTTGCTGCTACGGCAACGACGAAGAGCTACGAGCAGCAAGTCTTGAGGTTGTACGGGAGAAGCAATTCTCGACTAGTACCCCCACCGGCGTTGAGTATTGAAGATTCCTTCTTCTCGTACGTGGATCACTCAAAGCCAGCGAAAACCTACGTCGCAGTATGTGCACCTGGGTACGGGAGCAATGTTCAGGCCCAGCTGCGATCGCTCAGCGCTCTCGTGCATGCAGGCGGCACTCTGGACACCCTCGACGCGAATGCAGATCCGTGGTGGAGCAATCTCGTCTTCTTCTCAAGTCGTCGAAGTCTCGGTCTGCAGCTTGCCGCTTGTGAAACGGGACTTCGAAAGTCAAATTATCGACTGTCCCAACTATCGGGACTTCGTATTGGGCGGGAAGCAGAGTCTGGTAACCGTCACGCGACGCGTGCCGTGCACACAATCAAAGAATTGACGGCGACATCGAGAGATAACGTCACTCAAGTACTGGCGCAGCTGGATATCCCCAAGGATCAGAAGAAGTCGATTGACCTGTGCTTTGCCACATCAATGATTGAAGTTGGGGTAGACGTACCTCGCCTAGGGCTCATGACAGTCATGGGGCAACCAAAGAGTTACAGCCAATACATCCAAGTCACAGGACGCGTCGGACGAACCGATAAGTCCCCCGGACTCGTTGTCGTTGTGCTCTCACCTCACGCGGTGCGCGATAGATCGCACTACGAGACATTTACGTCTACTCACCAGCGTCTCTATGCCTCTGTCGAGCCCGTCAGCATCACTCCATTCACGCCTCAGGCCCTCGAGCGTGGCCTCGCGGGAGCCGTCAGTGGAGCTCTGCGCAACACGCACGACCTCGAAGACCCGACACCACTGATCAAAGACAACGGGCTGCACGTGGCGCTCGGCCCCTGGCGAGATCGAATTGAAGCGGTCGGAAACACGCGCGGACAAATCACTCTGAACGAAGAAGAAGCGCGCCTGGCTCGCCTTGCTGCTACAGCCAGGCAAGACTCCCCGTACCTGCGATGGGGAGATGCTGGCAAAGAAACAGAGCATGCGCTCCTCACTCCCTTGGGCGAAGCAAACTTCGACACTTCTTTCAAGGTCTGGCCCATCCCGCTGTCAATGAGATCCGTGGATGCCGAAACAGCCGTCAGGGTTACAAGGAGTGCAGCCATACCCGAGCCTCGGCCGAGCGATGCCGAGACCAATGCGCAAAGCCACGGTGATGACGACGAGAGTGACCTATGAGCAAGAAACCATTCTTCACGCCTGTCCGACGCAATCACATCGTTGGCCCCGCAGGCGTGGGATCCCTCATGGTGACCCGAAACGGCATCACTGCGTTGGTTTGTGGACTACCCACCTGGAACAGCCAAGCACCCCGACGAAGCGCACATGAGCTTGCTAAGAAAGAAGAGCTCGTGCAGTTGCTCGATCAGCTCACACTTCACGACTCGAATGCTGAGCATGAACTGAACGTCGATCGGCTTATGCAGCCACCGGTGTACGTGGATGAAATAGGAGTGACTCCGTGGTTTATTCCATCGATTCGATTCCCGTTAGCGGAGTACTGCACCTCACCTCGATGCCGCGTGCTGCAAGTCGCCTCGCCGGAAAGTCCATCCGTCAACTATTGCCAAGACGCCGAGTGCAAGCAGAACCGTAAACGCCAGGCACCTACCCAGCAGATTCCCATCGTGCTTGCCTGCCCAGACGGCCACCTTGATGAACCCGACTTTGAATCTCTCGTCCACCCCAATGAACCGTGCACCTCGAGGCCACGACTGCAGTACCGGCCAGGTCACATCATCACTTCTCCCGAGATCAAATGTCTCGACTGTGAGACTCAAGTCCGATTCACTCGAGAACTAGCCCCGCAGTGCTCTGGGCGCCGGCCCTGGATTCCCGGATTTCCGCAAGATTCTTGTGAATTGCCCACGAGCATCCTTGATCGAACGGATACTCGCACCTACTACCCAGACGTACGCTCGTACCTTCACATTCCGGCTAGCAGCGGACTACGGGACACCGTCTTGCGGTGGCTTCAATCTGATCACATCGCCAACGCATTCCGTCAAGTGGGCGCTAGCGCGATACCTCAGTTGCTCGAACGCGCTGAGTCAATCTTTCCCGACTTAAGCGAAGAAGAACTAGTTGCTCACCTTCAGCATCTAGCAAATCCAATTGGACAAGAGACGGGCCCAGCTTCGGAAATCACGGCGTTAACCAGCGGCGTTCGAGGAAAACACACGAGCGATGGCCCCCCCATTTTGGATGCTGAGATTATTCCGGTCGGTGAGTACGAATCGAGTTTGATATCTCGAGATGCGGCTATCACCCGTGTTGTAGCGGCTCACCGGTTGGCAGAAACTCGCGCACTTGCTGGCTTCACACGAATTGAGCCTCCCAATCCGAGCGCTGCGAGAGCGCTGACTGGCTACCAGCTCCTTTGGGGGCGCTCTTTGCCGGAGGACGCTACCCAAAACTGGATTCCTGGCATGCGGATATATGGCGAAGGCATCTATCTCGAACTAAACCAAGAGCACGTAGCAACGTGGGCCCACCAGGCACGCGATCATTTGCCAAATATTGACCTGAGCGGTGAGAGTCTGACGGCAGAGTTCCAACTCGCCCACACTTTCGCCCATTTGCTCATGAATGCGGCGTCGCTTGAATGTGGCTACCCGATCGCTTCTCTTCGCGATCGTATTTACGTCACCGCTCAAACAACGGCTCTACTCATTTACACAGGCGAGGGAGACGTGCTGGGAACACTCGGAGGCCTGGTTGAGCTCGCACAACCAGGAGCCCTCGAGAGTCTCTTGAGGAAGACCTATGACGCCAGCCGCTGGTGCAGTCTCGATCCCGTGTGCCTCAACCCGGTGCAACACGTGAAGCAGGCCAGCGCGGGGGCTTGCCATCAGTGTTGTTTGCTGCCAGAGACGGCCTGCGCCTACTGGAACAAAGGATTGGATCGAGCAACCCTGATTGGTCGGGATCAGCTTGCCGGGTTTCTGAACATGTCCTACGCGGCTTTGTGATCCAACCCTGTTCGCGTGGGTGAACGCAAGCAATAATTGTACGGTGAAGATCTGCGTCCAAATGCTGGGGTGTCACAGTGTTTCGCAAGAGCCCGGACACCCCTTGAGAGCTTGACTGTCACACCGGTGACGTCTAATCAGAGCAGCACTCAAACGCGAGAGTTGTAGGAGGCGAAGATCATGGGTAGACGCTCATGTCCCACCACAGGAAAGATTCGATTCTTTGACCACAAAGACGCCGTCCAAGCCTTGCACTCCATCAAGGGTGAAGCTGGGTACGGGTCGGGCAAGCGCAAAGAGCGCCGTTCTTACGAATGCCCCTTTTGCAAAGGCTGGCATCTCACCAGCCAGCCCGACAAGGCAGGGCTGATCGACCCAGCTCAGGTGGTCTCCCCCAACGCACTACTCATGGGTGGCTGCTCGCGGCTGACCAACACTGCAGAGCACGACTTTGATCTGGATGGCGAGCCGGCTTTACGAGAAGCCGGGTGACGGATTTGGAGAACGATGATTGGGTCGGGGATAGAACTCATCCTCAACATACTTTGGTTCGCATTCATCGGCGGGGCGATCGCGATCGGTGCCATCACCGTGATCGGCATCATGGTCATGTTTGCCTACCATGCGGTGAGGATAGGGCTCGCAATTCTTGTCGTGCTTCCGTTAGGTATCGCCTGCGCAGTGGCCGGCCTATTTTTTGAGAGCGACCAGAGTAGATAACGTGCGGGACCCCAAAACCATGTGTTCGTTATCGAGGTACAACGACCCAGTCCGGAAGCCGCGTCTGACTTTTACGTTGGCAGCACGCGCTTCAGGTTTACAATGCTCGGCTTGAGTACGCCGAGCAGGAACGGGAGACCGTAGGTGCCAGCTGAGGATTTTTCTTTCCGCTTCCTCGCTCTTTGCCTATTGGCATGCATTCCTGTAGTCATTATTGGGTATGCATTAATCGACTGGGTAAAGCAGAAGCTCACGCGTAAGGATCCGCAGATTGGACAGCACTCGGATGACGTCCGCGAGTGAAGAGGAGAATCCAAGTGGAGACACCAACACCACCCGAGAAACCTGACTGGATCATCGGCCCGCTCCATGAAGAGTGGGACCTAGGTGAGCAGGCGGTGCGCAAGAGCAGGCTCTTTGGCTACTTCCCTCCATCGCTTGATGGCTACGGCTACGACACCCCAGGCCAGAAAGCCAGGGTCACTGCGCTACGCGCATGGATCGCCTACTACCGGGAGCTGGATGATGCCCAAAACTAAACGGCCTTCATGCCCAAACTGCGGTGCGAAAGCCCTAGAGATCCTCTGGGGCTATCCCGACGGGCCTCCCAAGGAGGGCTTCACTACCGGTGGCTGCATCTACAACCCAGCTACTGATCCTGACTTCGTATGCCCCGAGTGTGACCACGAATGGCGTGCCGATAGTCCCTGAAGATGGACGTCCACGAACCCGACGTCAATAGGTCCGCGAAAAGGTCGGGGCGGCCGTCGGGTCTTGGGGTGTCGACGACCGCTCCGAGATAAGGGAAGAGACGGCTGCTTCTTGGCGATGCAGGTGTATGTGCCTTCCTCTTCGGACTCCTTGTCCATCCAGATGACGGCGTACACGTCATTACTCGTCTTTGAGACCGACCATTCGTAACGGTCTCTACTTCGTGTGAGGCTTGACGCTG
>WLWE01002301.1_pt1 | contig 12518 bp, 10 predicted proteins | sample 6718301 | NCBI WGS metagenome assembly WLWE01 (sample SAMN12718691, study PRJNA515312) | sponge metagenome | isolation source: marine sponge | host: Mycale hentscheli | place: New Zealand: South Island, Marlborough, Capsize Point | collected 2003-05-01 | reverse complement strand
GCTTGGCTTAGTGGGTGAAAGTGGTTGTGGTAAAAGTGTGACAGCCATGTCGACATTACGGCTTGTCTCGTCCCCTGGTCGAATTGAGTCGGGATCAATTACGTTCACCACAGAGGGCAAGAGCATTGATTTGGTAACCGCGCCTGAAAAACAATTGAGAAAAGTACGAGGCGGGCGCATCGGTATGATTTTCCAGGAGCCGATGACCAGCCTCAATCCGGTTTTTACAATCGGAAACCAGATTGCCGAAGTAGTTCAGTTGCATCGCAAAGTGAGTCGTTCCGAGGCCCGGTCACGGGCCCTTGAGATGCTGCGCCTCGTTCGTGTTGCCGCCCCTGAGCAACGGCTCGATGAATATCCTCACCAGTTGTCTGGGGGTATGCGACAACGAGTGATGATTGCAATTGCTTTGGCCTGTGAACCAGATCTGATTATTGCTGACGAGCCGACAACGGCACTGGATGTAACAATTCAAGCGCAGATTCTCGATCTTCTCGATGACTTGCGGTCACGTCTCGGTACAGCGATTTTATTGATAACCCATGACCTTGGTGTTGTTGCCGAAACATGTGATGACGTTGCAGTGATGTACGCTGGTCAGATTGTTGAGCAGGCATCAGCCGTTGAGCTTTTTAGTCACCCACTTCATCCTTACACGATAGGACTCCTTCAAGCTCGGCCAAACGTTGATGCCCGAGACCGATCACCGTTGGCAACAATTCCGGGAATGGTTCCACTGCCGCAAAACTTTCCTTCAGGTTGTCGATTTCATCCACGTTGCAGCCATGCTAGGGAACCCCAATGTAAATTAGATCCGCCAGCACTCCGGGAAATTAGTCCGGGACATTTCGTTCGCTGTCACTTTGCTGAGGAGATCAATTCGTGAGTGAACAACATCCTGAGACCGATCTGCCATTCCTGCAGGTGAAGGATTTAAAAACACACTTTCCAATTAAGAAGGGATTGTTACGTCGTCAGGTGGGTTCCGTAAAGGCAGTAGATGGGGTGACGTTTGATATTCCTAGAGGTAAAACACTCGGGCTTGTTGGTGAAAGTGGCTGTGGAAAGACCACCGTTGGCCGAAGTCTTCTACGGCTTGTAGAACCAACCGATGGTGAAGTTCTGTTTGATAATCATTCTGTTCGGAAACAGAACGCACGTGGTTTACGATCTCTGCGTCGCCGCATGCAGATTGTCTTTCAAGATCCTTACGGCTCGCTTAATCCTCGGATGAAGATACGTTCAATTCTCGAAGAGGGACTTATTCTTCATCAAATGGGCGATGAAAGTGCTCGATTAGAGCAAATGAAGCAAGCTCTTGAGCGCACAGGGCTATCTCCTGCTGTTCTAGAGCGATATCCACATGAGTTTTCAGGCGGTCAGCGGCAACGAATCGCTATAGCTCGCGCGCTTGTACTTAAACCCGAATTTCTTGTTCTTGATGAACCGGTCTCAGCTCTGGATGTTTCAATTCAGGCGCAGGTTATAAACCTCTTGAAGGAGCTCAAACAGGAACTTGGTTTGACCTATCTTTTTATCTCTCATGATCTTTCTGTGGTGGAGTATCTGGCCGATAATGTTGCTGTCATGTACCTTGGCCAGATTGTCGAGTCTGCAGAAGTGGGGCAGTTGTGTCAGCAACCACTTCATCCATATACGCTTGCACTATTTTCAGCAGTTCCCAGCGTTGAAGTGAAGAACCGTCGGCAGAGAATAGTACTTACTGGCGATGTGCCAAGTCCTTCTCGGCCCCCAGCAGGCTGCCGTTTTCATCCGCGATGCCCTCTGGCAGAAACGGTCTGCCGCGAGGTCGAGCCCCCCCAGGTCGACCTCGCAGGCCACCGCCTCCACTGCCATGTTGCCAGCCGGGAACTGGAACGCTGCGGTGGTGATGCAGCAAAAACCTCTGTAGAAATGCAGGCCGCGATTACCGCTGCGACTTCTGACTCGACCGAGCCATATTCTGCCGTCTAACAAAGAAGGTCTTTGGATCATCAATGACCCAAGGCGTGCTCCATGTCTTGCCATCATCTTGACTACAAACGTTGTAGAAAAATGTTTTTACCCACTCCGTACGATAACCGTACGGATTTTGAGTTGTGAGATGGTCATTCATAGTCAGATCATCAACGCCTTGACTAGCAAAGTAATGAACTTTTCCATCGCGTGAAAAACTCATTCCAAGCGTCCACCAGCCAAGTTCCGTTTCTGAAATCGTTGGTCCACGCATGCCGCGGCCGCGACGATCCCCCCGTACACGTAGATATGCAGAATTACTTTTCTCTTTACCGTCACCTGGTTCAAAAACAATAAACATGCCAGGCCAGTATTCTTCAACTCCAAAATCACCACGATCAGGGTGTTCTTTTCCTGTGATGATAGCGTGTGTTGTGCAACCACAGCGGAAACCAAATGACGCTCCATTGCGTTGTTCCCATTGTGCAAAGGGTGGCAAATAGACGCGAGTCACTACGCTAGGATTGTCAGCGACAGAAAGGCCGCGTCCAGCAGCTTTCGACATATTGAAAATGAGATCATCCTGCATCATTCGATAGGTGAGTCGTCCAGGAATCCCCGCTCGTAACGTTGCAATAAGCAAGCCATGCTCACTGCCTTCCAATCCTGGCGCCGGGAGTTCGACCCGCTTAACAACGTCTGGTGTGCCTCGCTTCGGTCCCTCGAACCACAGTCCGTTGTTGCTCTTACCGAGAGGGCTTCGCATCCGCTTGTCTTGTTCTCGTGAGCTTTTGGGGTGGCGGTGATACCATTTCCAGTTCTCATCTTCAAAAGTATCAGTGCCATTCTTGATAAGCACACCGGTCCCTGGAAGGAGTACCGGTTTCTTGGTCACAACTGGCTTTGCCGGTGCGATGGTTTCCGTTTTGGACTGTTCTCCTGACGCAGGCGGAGCAGTGTTTTCAGATGCCAGTGTGTCTGAAAACACGCTAAGAGAGTATCCAGTGACGACGAGGATAAGAAAGACACGGTTGATTACGAGTGTCATGCAGATATTCCTTTGAACAACGAATTCGAGTGCAGAAAAATTGGCTGTGACGATAAAAGGAATCGTCCGGAGTCACTCGGTTTATGTGGCCAACCTTCATCAGGCGGCAGGCTTATCCAGATTTGCCTGTGTCATGTCTTCACCGGATTCTACGCTGTGGGCGTGTTTTCTTTAGATTACCCAGACTAAAAGATCAGGGCGCCTCATGATTATTGGAGGCGACAGGTCTGGTGTCACAGCAACAAAAACGTCACAAACCTTCACTGCATTGAGCCAAGAATCGGACGGCTCATAAACTTTTCAAGTCATGGGGTAAGGTGTGATTTTTAGTTCGCGTCAAAAGTCTGTAGAGCAAATTCATGCAATTGTTTTCTATGTGCTGTTTGCGGGCGTCGAAGTAGCTTTCCTGGCATCTGGAGTCCTTGGAAGTCAGCCACCTTTTGAAGAAGGACAAGCGTTTGTTCAAGGGTCTCACTCACATCACCAACGTCCTGGTGAGTTGGCAGGGTCAAATGATTCAAAGACATCGCTGAAACAGTTTGGAGCCGAACTGTCCCGCGTCCCAGAAGTTGTCCGTCATCAACTGATATTAAGCCACAATGAAGGTCTTGTAGTTGATAGTGTCCAGAAAGATTCTGTAGCAGACCGTATCGGTCTCAAGCCACATGACATACTTGTCCAATTCGACGAACAATACCTCCTTCTGCCAGAACAGTTTTCTTTGCTCTTGGATACATATTTACATCAGGGACGAGGCGGACATCACAAACCCCCAGAAGTCTTATTTATTCGTTCGGGTGAACGTAGAGTGATAACACTTTCACAAAATTATCAAAAGCAAATTCCCGAAAGGCAGATCCATGAGTCAGTGACAATGAGTACGGACAGTCGCTCTCAGCACATGAATGCAACAAGTGAAACACAATCACTTCAAGTAAGCAGGAGTGCAACCCCTTCAACGGACATGACGAATTGGAATGCAACTTCGGAGCCCGTTGTGCTTCTGAGAGAAGACGCGGATTGTATCATTCGTTTGACGCAAGGTAAGGAGACTCGATTACAAGTGCATTCACTGGACGGAAAATGTATTTTTGACCAGCTTCTCATTTCTCAGGAATCCCTCCAAGCCGTACCAGAGGGTATTCGAGATCGAGTCAATACAATGCTGTACGTTCTTGAATCACATACCGAAGTGATTGATAAAAATACGAAAAGATCAGGGTTTACTGAGGCTCATACAGCACGCTTATCAACTGTAGATCTGATTGAGAAGCAGCCAGCCTTGCGACCTTGAGAATATCTTGTGTGCCGATAACGGCGAGAGCCGTTGCAAGAAAATCGAGGGCCTCTTTAAGAATTTCATCAAGTTCGTGATATGAGTTCTCAGAAAAGACAAACACTCGGTAAGAGATATTCAAAGGTCGCAATGCAGTCTCCCAAGAAGGAGCAAGTTCGCTCACGGTTCTGCTTGATGCAACAATAAGCAGTGGGCCACGAATGTGCAGAGCTGTGCATTGTTCAGCTAGTGCATTTGAGTCAAAGGGTGGCATGAGAACGTATAGTGTCTATCCCACGGTAGGTGAGAAAATGAAGGCACGTTTTCCTAAGTTTTTCCAATGCAGCCAGGGAGTCGCTACTTCATCAGAGAATCTGAAGTGAATGCACTCTCAATGGGACGGGCAGTGCGGAGAAAATCAGCTTCCGGAATTAATGCACAGTTGTTTCCAGATACGTGTTCGAGAGTCAATTCATCTTCTCCGGCTTGCTGGAGCAAATATTGAGTAGGACTTTCATTGTCACTGCCATCAGAAAGCGACTGAAGTAACCAGGCATTACCACTACGTTGCCAAGCAAAGTGAGCAGTATGGCCATCTGAGCGAAAGAGCCAGGAGCAAATTTGTCCTTGCTGAGGGTCCCATCCAATGTATTCCGTGGTAGTCAAACGATCGGCCACTTTTTTGGAGGCTTCCTCATTGGGTAGAAGGGCTGGTATTCCCAACGCGAGTCGCTCTTCAGCACCACGGGGCTCAAACTCCGTGGTGATGAGATGCCGGCGAATTAAAAAAGTGCCCTCTTCATTCCACTCGCACTGAAGACTTGCTGTGATGCCATCACTAATATCTTCCCAGAAACCTCGTAACCAATTGAGTTGTTGGAGCTGGTCATGGATAGTCGGTTCGGCAGATGCTTCAGATTCACGAACAGATTCCATGAGCCAACGGTTTTCGTGCCGAACGAGTACTGCAGAAAAACGACTTCGGCGAGGCCCTTGGTCGGTGAGAGACATTTGTGATATTCCGTCGACAACAACAACATCATCACGAATAGGTCGAATCGAATCGAGTTGGAAACCAATCCGAGCAGTTTCATCACGTGCAAAGAGTTGATCAAACACATGTTCGACCGCAGGTTGCCCCACAATACGATTCCCAGTGTCCAGATCAAGGTTCTCACCGTCCTTTACCCAGTGAGCTGCGAGTGCGATGGCATCATGACGATTAAAGGCATCAAGGTAATTGGCAAAGGTGTTTCGTATGTCGGTGGATACGTTTGCGGCCACTGCATGCTTGATTTTTTTCAGGTTTCGAAATGAATTTTCTTGAGGGAGTTCTGCTGGTATTTCAGCAGAGACTGGAAGGATACCGTTTTTTTCAATCACTTTTGTGAACTTATGATTGTCAAGTTCTGCCACGCGGAAAGGCCGGGCAGGCTTTATCACAACTGGAATTGGTCGAGTGGCTCGATATGTCGTGCGGGTCTCGTCTGATGTTGTCGAGGCAGCATAAGGTAGTGACTGACTAACTGGCTGATTTACAGAAGGACTGCAACCAATCAGCATGCTAGAGGCAGCAAGCAGACAAGCAAGGTTCCCTTGTCGACTAAGACCTGCTGTTTCACTAAAAGCGCGGCTCATAAAACCATCCTTGTACGTAGAGTTACTCATATATCCATAAAAACACAACGTCTGTAATTCTCAGACGGTAGCATGGCTACCCATAGTGTATCCCGTGCGATCATATTTTTGCTAATGATAAAGAGCAGAGTCATTTAGTTCCGGCCCGCTGTTGTGCTCGGAAAGTCATCTGTCCGGAAGGGTGTGAGCGGTAATCCGGGAGCAGAATACATATTGCAGACCGGGTTATCAGCCCATGCATAACGAACGGCCACCGGATTAGAAACCGTTTCACTCCAGACCTCTATCCGTCCATCAGCGAGTATTCGGGCCTGTGCGTTTACGAATGTCTTGCTGGAATCAGCAATGGTAAAACCTACGGGTTCACGAACATCAAAAGGTCTCCACCCACTCACCTTTGGTTCCACATGTGCAAAGGTAAGGGTTAGACGGTTGCCGTTTTTTTGCATCGATTGAAACTGGGGGCTTCGGCACGGAATCCCGGGTATGCCGTATGTTTCAGCGAGTGCCAATCGTGCCAATCGTTTTGCAACATCGATTTTATTTCTTGGATGAATGTCTTTTCCTTCACCGAGATCGATGATTACGGCTTCACCAGTATTGTCTAACTTTTGAAGTGTCATTGTTTGGGCTTCACGAAGTTCAGCCCACTCACTTTCAGCAGGCTCTGACTTCTCGTCTCTGAAATCAGCAAGTTGGACCCAATAAAACGGGAAGTCGCCAAGGCCCCATTCGTTCCGCCATGAGTCAATCATGAATGGAAAAAGCTCACGGTACTGAACAGCGCGGCTTGCATTGGACTCACCCTGATACCAAATCGCACCTTTCATGCCGTAGCCAATAGTCGGCGAGAGCACACCACAGTAGATGTTTCCTGGTCGAGAGTTCCCTGTAAGCAATAACTCTGGATGTCGAGGACGTCTTGGAGGTGATTTTTTTTCAGCCTTTGCTTTTTCAGAAGCTTGTTCCCAGAGCCTCATTCTCTTGTCATGAACCTTCAGAGCCTCAGGCATCTCGGACTCGGTTTTGACCCATCGGTCAAGTAATGGTTTGAACCTGTCGTCAGACGACAACAGGTTCCTGTTAATCCAGGCTTCACAAGCACTCCCACCCCACGCGTTATCGATGAGCCCAACCGGAACATGAAGTGTTTGGTGGAGTTGACGTCCGAAGAAGAATCCAACGGCAGAAAAATCACCAACATTTTCAGGAGAGCAAACGGCCCATTCACCTTTGAAGTTCCATTGAGGTTCTTGCGTGCCTACCTGCGGAACAGAAAGAAGTCGAATTTGTCCTAAGTCTGCGGTCGCTATCGCGAGGTCAGCGTCGTTGGCCTGTTGAACAGGCCACTGCATATTTGATTGCCCAGAGCAGACCCAGACCTCTCCAATAAGGACATCTTCAAATGTCTGAGTATTGTTACCCTCGACAGTCAGGGTGTGAGGGCCTCCGTATTCCATTATGGCGTCAAGTTGTACTGACCAGGACCCATCTTTTTCAGCAACCGTTGTATGACTCTGGCCAGCTATGGAAACAGAGATCTTTTCACCAGGATCGGCCTTTCCCCAGATCTTATTTTTGATGCCCTGTTGCAAAACCATATGATCCCCAAACAAATTATTGAGGGATACATCAGCTTCGGTGGTTGGTGGTGCAAGGAGCACTAGTAATAAGCAAACGGCAACAAGACGCAGGTTCATAGCAGTTACTTCCAAAGTGAGTTGTTGTGGAGAAGACCGTTCAGAGGAATGTATAGAGATGTCGACAATCTAGAAATGTTACGTATGGATTCCAAATGATAAGTGGTTCATTTGAAACAGCTCGAATAGTATCGAATTGTAGAATGTACACTAGTCGCCACGAGTACATGTGACACGCATAGGAATAAGATCTTCGTGAGCCACTAGACGCGTCCCTGAATGTAGTTCTCAGCTTCTTGAAGAGCTAATTGACAATGTCCAGCCTTATAGGCGTTGAGATCTCCTATTGAGATAAGCCCTGCGATGTGTTGATCACTTTCGAGAACAGGGAGATGACGAATTCGTTCGACCCTCATCAATTCAGCGATCTCATCAAGCTGGGTCTCAATCGTACACGTGATAATGTCTTGGGTCATTACAGTACCAACACTGGTGAGCTCTGGCTGTCTTCCGGCTGCTACGATTCGGCGGAGTACATCTCTCTCAGTGAAAATACCAACAAGTTCATCGCCTGCATCTGATGGTTGAACAACCAACAAGGCACCAATATGTTCAGCATTCATGAGGCGAGTTGCGTCGAAAACAGTCGTGTCCGGTGAAACACTCAAAACACGGCAGCCACTTTTGGTAGCTAAAAGGTGTGAAACGGTAGCCATCTGTCCTCCCCGTATAAATCAATGATGGGAATGTCTCAGAAAAATATTCCCAACCGGTCCCCGGCCTTGTCCCCGTAATCTTCTAACTATACGAAAAATTCAGTCACGAAGTGTACTTCTGGGCTGAACGAGCAGCAGAGTTCACTGTTTAAAACCGGTAAAAACAAAGAATTTCATGCTTTCGTGTTCCTTTTTATTGGGAAGGTGAAAAGGACATCTCGCATCCATGTGTCGTTGCAATGGAGGCCGTCACATTCCGAAATACCCAACCTTCACAGGATTTAGGGGCAAATAAAGTGACAAAATTTGCAAAAAATCCGAATCCCACGCTTGCGTGGCCGGAAAGTCTACTTAATCTAGCTATCTTGACAGGAGTTCGTGCGTATTCGGTCTCTTTTGTCAAAGTCTGTCACCGGGAAAATTTTTCGTTTGGCAGGCAGTTAATTTTTTTCAAGTTCCAAACGTTTGAATTTTCCTTGAATTATGGAGGCTTTCGTGTTCCGCAAAGTTGTGACATGTATGTTGCCAGCCATTGCAATCCTCGCGACGTGTGCTGTCGCGTCCGCTGATTGTGAGAACTGCAACGAGAGTGGTAGCTGTGGCACCAAAACTGTGTGCCAACGGCAGTATGTGACAGAAATGAAAACTGTGACATGCACTGAGTATAAAAAAGAGACTCGTGAACAAACCTACACGGTTATGAAACGAGTACCTCGGACTGAAGAACGAACTCGAACTGTAACTGAGTGTGTTCCAGAGACTCGAACGAAGACTGTAAACTACACAGTCAACAAGAAGGTCATGGAAACAAGAAGTTGTGATTACCAGGTTCAAGTTCCTTATTGTGAAGAAGTTGAGCAGAAGTACACAGTCATGGTTCCTGTAAAGGAAGAAAAGACTGCAACGTACACTGTTCAGGTTCCTTACTGTGAAGAAGTTGAACAGAAGTACACAGTCATGGTTCCTGTTAAGGAAGAAAAGACTTGCACATATACTGTTCAGGTTCCTTACTGTGAAGAAGTTGAGCAGAAGTACACTGTGATGGTGCCAGTGCAAGAAGAAAAGACTTGCAACTACACTGTCATGGTGCCTGTTAAGGAAGAGAAAACCTGCACGTATACTGTGAAGGTTCCTTATACAGAAGAAGTTGAGCAGAAGTATACGGTTCAAGTTCCTTACACAGAGCAGGTTGAAAAGACCCGAACTGTGAAGAAGCGAGTACCCGTTTGTTCAACCAAAACTGTTCAGGTTCGTGGTGGTCACTGGGAAAACCAGATGACCGAAATACCTTCGTGTGGTACAGATGCGTGTGGCAATCCTTGCCCACCCAAAATGTGCTGCAAACGTGTTTGGGTGCCAACGTGTGAGTCAAAGGAAGTTCAATGCACGACTTATGATTGTGTGACTGAAGAGGTTCCTTATACCGTTTGTGTTCGTAAGTGCCGAACGGAAGAACGAACTCGCACTGTATGCGTTCCAAGGTGTCGTGAAGAAGAGCGAACTCGCACCTACTGTGTCACCAAGTGTGTTCCAGAAGAGCGAACTCGTACTTACTGTGTCACCAAGCATGTTCCAGAAGAGCGAACTCGTACTGTGAAGGTACAGAAGTGCCGTTCAGAAGAACGAACTCGTACTTACTGTGTCACCAAGTGTGTTCCAGAAGAGCGAACTCGTACTGTGAAGGTACAAAAGTGCCGTCCAGAAGAACGAACTCGCACCTACTGTGTCACCAAGTGTGTTCCAGAAGAGCGAACTCGCACTGTAAAGGTACAAAAATGTCGAACTGAGACTCGCACTCGTGAGTATGAAGTTTGCAAATGTGTGCCTGAAACAATGACTAAGGAAGTTTCCTACACGGTCATGGTTCCACAGGAAAGAGAAGAGAAGTACTCGGTAACTCTTTATGACTGCGTTCCGGAAGAAAAGACCCGCACATACGAGGTCTGTGTTCCAGTTCAGGTCACAAAGGAAGTACCAGTCAAGAAATGCGTCATGGTACAGGTCGAAGTACCTTGTGACAGTTGCAACGACGGTTGCTGCGGCGATGGCTGCAGTAGCTGCGATAGCTGCAACAGCTGTGACAGCGGATGCAACGACAGTTGCGACAAAGGTTGCCGTCGAAAGGGCTGCCTGCGTCGTCGTTGCCGCTAAAGTGACAGAAAACAGCCTTCGGAGCTGTTTTTGAGGAAAATGAGGCGGGCCGGTTGTTTTTGGACAGCCGGCCCGTTTTTTTTATGAAAAATTGACCCAAACCAAACCAAGGGGTACATCTTAACGTAGAGAAGAGTGCCCTTGGAGCACCAACTAGGGAATGTCTACAGGTTTGTCGGTCCAGGATCACAGATGAAACTATTCCAGCAATTCTTTCAGAGGCAGTTTGAGCAGAGGCAGTGTGAGCGACGTCGTCGCTCAACTCGATCTTCACATCGGTCATTTGAAAATCTTGAGCCGCGGTTAGCGTTTGACGTTGACTTATCAGTTGTAATAAATAACGGACAGAACACGTATGTGCCTGGTTCTGACAAAGTAGATACGGTTATTGTTCAAAATTTTGGGTCCGACGCCGTCACGAATGCACGAGTTATTATGCCACTAGCAGACGGGATATTGTCCGCCACGTGGGTGGGGCAGGGTCCTGATGATTCAACTGTACCAACAAGTGGTAACAGCAATGGTATTGATGCAATGAATGCATTCATCAGTCTGCCGGCTGGTGGTTCAGCAATCTTTACGGTGACGAATCAAATTGCGGCTGACGCCATTGGGCAATTGAGAACAGAGGTCACGGCAGTTACTCCGCTTGGCGTTGAGGACAGTGACCCGAACAATAACAGTGCGTTTGATATCAATGTACGACCATTCCTTGCTGTTGGGAGTGGCCTTGCGTATTTGGGTACGCCAACAGTCAGTATCGTTGATCCTGCGTCGGGCACAGTTGTCAGGCAGTTTGATGTCTACGAGCAGGGATTCATGGGGGGTGTACAAACGGCAATTCATGACGTTGATAATGATGGGCGTGACGAGATTGTTGTGGCACCAGGACGCGGTCGAGTTGGCGAGATACGCGTTTTCGACATTGATGGTGAGGAAATGCCGGAGTACCGAATCACTCCATTTGGCTCAAGCTTTTTGTCTGGAGTCAATATCGCCCTTGGTGATGTTAATGGCGATGGGACGAAGGATTTGATTGCTGGACAAGCTGCTGGCAGCACCGTCAGCATTCACCTTGGAGGTAGCTTGGGATGGGAGTCGACTTCTTTTCGACGGTACACCCCATATGGAACAACACATCTTGCTGGTGTGAGTGTCGCGGCAGCAGATATTGGCACCATTACGAATGGTTCCATTAGTCAGACAGATTCGAGAGATGGTCGTGATGAATTGTTGCTTGGAACTGGCCCTGGTGCGATCAAGTCAGTCCAAATAGTTGATGTAGCTGGTCCGCCGACAGTGGTCGCAGAACTTTCAGTTGATCCAACAATCGGTTATTCCGGTGTAACAATTGCCTCAGGGCTGTATAACGATCGAAGCGTGGATGACATCATGGTATCCGGGGGTCAGGGCAATGCAGCACGAGTTGATATTTTTCAAATAACTCGAGATTCTGGATCGACTCGTACGACGAAGAAAAACCTGACAAGTGGAAATGCGGAAAATTCAAGATTTCGTGTTTCACCACTTGATAGCACGGGCGATGGAAAAGTGAACTCGTTTTTTGCTGTGGGAGCTGGTGGTGCCGAAGTACTGGATGCTGATGGTAATGTAACAAACACCGTTTCAGTTGTACGCGGCCCACTGACAGCAGCCTCAGGCTCTTCAATACCAATTGATCCAGCTGTGATAACAACATCGAGTGGACTGCAGTATGTTGATCTTGTTGTAGGCCAGGGGGTGCCGGTAGCAGCTGGTCAAACAGTCTCCGTTCATTATGTGGGTAGCCGTCAGAACGGTGACGTGTTTGATACTTCCTTAACAAGAGGTACTCCATTTGAGTTTACTCTTGGCCAAGGGCGCGTCATCCAAGGCTGGGAGGAGGGAGTAGCTGGCATGCAGGTCGGTGGCCGACGAACGTTGATCATACCTCCTGATTTGGCCTATGGGGAGATGGGAGATCCTAGTGGAACGTTGGTGTTTGATGTGCAGTTGCTGAGTGCATCAACCCCGATTTTGGAAGGGCGGCCGCCGATAGCGCGTCCACCTTTAGATCAGAATTAGATCTAGCTGGTAAATGGATTCATTTGTAG
>WLWE01002299.1_pt1 | contig 12531 bp, 22 predicted proteins | sample 6718301 | NCBI WGS metagenome assembly WLWE01 (sample SAMN12718691, study PRJNA515312) | sponge metagenome | isolation source: marine sponge | host: Mycale hentscheli | place: New Zealand: South Island, Marlborough, Capsize Point | collected 2003-05-01 | reverse complement strand
GCTTTAATAACTTTCCAGTAAACATGGGTTGATTTATAGTTTAAGTTGTATTAAATATCAAGTATGAAAAAGGAAAAATGGGATGGCAGATCAAGACCTACAAACGACAAATACAAAAAAGAATGGAACAGGATATTCAATGGGAGTACCAAAAAAACTAACAGAGAGACAGATGAAGTTCGCTCACGAAGTGGTGACGAACGAAGGCAGAAAAACAGCAACTGAGTGTGCTGTTGATGCAGGTTTCGAACCAGAGTTTGCTAGACAATATGCAAGTAAACTTCAGAATCCAAAATTATATCCATTAGTTGTAAAATACATTGGAGAGCTAAGGGAAGAGTGGCAAAAGAAATACGAAGTCACTTACGATAGACATATCTCAGAGTTAGCAAAATTAAGAGAAGACTCTAGAAAAAAGGGAGCTTGGTCAGCTGCAATCAACGCTGAAGTAGCGAGAGGAAAGGCTGCTGGTCTGTATATAGAACAAAAAATAATTCGTACTGGTAAATTAGAAGACCTAACAACAGAGGAATTAGAAGCAAGAATGAAAACAATAATCGATGATTACTCACCCATATTAGAAGATGTTTCATTTGAAGAAATAAAAGACCAAGTAAAATCCAGCCCACAAACCAAAAAAGAGTCAGAACCATCTAGTGAATCTTCGTTATCTTCTTCACACAAGAAGTCGGAAAAACAGAACGCTCAGAAAAGTGAATAGAGCCATCATCGTCAATATCATAACCAGCAAAGATTCTTACAGTCTCTTTGTCTTTACTGAATAGCCAGCCTTCACTTACAGGTGTAGCTAATTTCATATTTTTAAATTCACGCTCGCTACCCCAACCGCCTTCAGTGATGATATCAATCCAGTCGATACGCACACGCTTGTACGGAAACTTAACCTGCTGCTTCACAGTCTTAGGTTTAGTGTAAGTATTGATGCTCCTAGATTTCTTTGCCATATCTAAACCATAGAGTTTTTATTTTGAAAAACAAGTTTTTTAAAAAGAGTAAAAAGGTTCTTTCGCGCAGGGAATTTGACATTGTCACACTGTGAAACAGATTGTAACACGATTGTAACAGCATTTTCTTTAATAATATCAATAGTTTAAAGCTATTGTCACGTTGTAACACCCTCTCTACGCTGAAAAAAATATTTAATATCATTTTCAAATTTAAACTACTAAGGGTCCCTTGGTCCCTGAGGCCTGATTCTTGTAGTATAAGTCAACTCTTCTAAGCCATTCGAACATAAAACCTTGAAATTCCTTACCAGATGACACGTATTTTAAAATAGGTCCATCTTTAACGCTAATTAGAATCACTCCAGAATTAATATTTGAGCCATATACATAGTTATGAGCCACAGCATAAGCCGCAGTTTGTATAAAATAGTCATCAATCCATTCACGTTTTTTATACTTATTCGATTGTTTGAAGTCCATTATAGCTTCTTTACCTTCATAGATTCCAGCGATATCGCACGCCCCGGCATACAGTCCAGGATAGTACATCATCATTTCCATACCCCAAACCTCATCTAGAGAGTTTTTAAAACCACTATCAATCAAGTTTTGAGCCATGGTGCCTGCTTCTTGGCCAAGGTCCGTCATATCCATGTGACCCTCTCCCTTAATATATCCCTCAAGAATCCGGTGCATGATGGTCCCTCTAGCTGCTGCATTGTCTCTTATCTTATCTGCCTCAATTTCGCCAACTTTCTGCCTCCATCTAGACAAACTCTCTTCTTTCTCAGCTGTTCGAGTCTTGCTTAGTATAGTCGTAACCGATGGCAACTTCTCTTCATTAACTGAATACATTCTACCTGTTGGTCCATCGACACGTTTAGGGTCTTTATAGTCGTACTTCTTATTCCATGTTATCATTTTATTCCTAACTCTTTAGCTACTTTATATTCCGTTAGATCTACCACATTTTCTCTACCATTGGTAGTGTAGTGTTCGATCACTTGTTGTATCTTAGGTAACTTTGTGTGTGCCCAAGGCCATATCAAACAACATACATAGAAAGCATCACGAAATGTACAACGCCATCTATATTGTTTGAGATATGGCGTACCATCAACCCGCTTACCTTTACGTGGTTTATCAGTCAGTGTACCAACACCTAATGTTTCATGTACCCAAAGTAATACAGATCGATCAGTCATAGTTATTTCCATAGACAAACGCAAACTGTTTGACATTCTATATCCAGGTTTACCTTTGTGTTTTTTCTTTTTCTCCATACCCCGTTTAAAATGTATAGAGCCTTCGCCATCAAATAGACCGGCGATGTAGGCCTTGTCTGTATCAGGTATCATATAGTTACTACCACCATTAAAGTTAAAAGCATGAGAACAATTATTATTTTTTCTCCTCTAATCATAGTTTATAACCCTGCAACACTTCTAATTTTTCTTGAGCGTCGGCTATTCTTTGTACTTGTTTGTCAACCTCTTCAATGTGTTGCGGGTGCTCACCAATACCTACAGAATTCTCTAGGTATATTTTTATTGTCGCTTCAGCTTCTGCAATTTCTGCATTGTAGCGGGCTTCTAAAGCTTCTATAATTACTTTTTTCATTTTTTAATCCTCTTCATTCTTTTCATTTCCGAGTGAAGCTCTTGCATGTTAAATGCGCTGCAATTATTTATGAAATCAATTAATTCTTGACGCATAGATTTTTGTTCTTCATAAGCTTTCGCTTTGTTTTTACTTATCACTTCAAAGTGTTCATCTCTTAACTCTGCCATCTTGTTCCTTTCTAAAGTATTGTTTTGCTTTCATTCTTACATATTCATGATTGAAGCCGGCAAATGTACATACCGCCTTAAAATCTGCATTAGGTTCTGTAAAGTATGAACGAGCTGAATTAGAATAATTTCTATCAGACATTCCGTAACATCTAAAACCTTTACCCATTGCGTCTTCAAGAGCAACGATTAATACGTTTCTCCACAAAGATTGAATAGGATTTTTCTGCTCTCCAACAACGTTAACGGCTTTTGGAAATATGCTTTGTAAGTTTGCCATTTAATTTCTTTACTTTCTCCTCTACCAACATTCTTATTACTTGTGCTCTAGACAGAGTGACCCCTGGTGCCAGAACCTTTGCTAACTTATCAATATTACCGTAGCAGGTATGATCGACAGCTAGACTTTTATATTTACTTATATCAGTCATTAGTATATCCTTTCGATTTATATATAATCATATAGGATTATTATATTTAATTACAAGGTTGTCAATGAAATTTTTTTTAACCATATATATTTGTTCAGTTGTATCTCAACAATGTGCGGAAGTACCACCAACAAAACACGATTATAAGCGTCTATACAGCACTCATTATGGATGTGTTCAAAAAGGACTAGGTGAATCGTATGGTGTATTATTTGATGGTGAAGTATTTGGAGCTAACGCCGTGGAGGCTTTAGAATTATATCCGAAGTTTCATTGTGAAAAGGTTGATAATTACGAAGAGAGCGAACCACTCGATACCACTCGTCCAAAAGAGCAGAATCTTTAGTTTTATTATATTCTACCGCTAGCTCGTCGGCCTTGGCCAATATATTTCTTATGATGTGTTCTTTCATTTTTATTTAAATTTTTCTTGTGACGTCGGGGACGTTTCTTAGGTTTATCTCTGGGTACGAAAAAAGTAAATTTTTGTTTAGCCATTAGCCTTTATATATTTTTTATCGCTTTCAGTTAACTTCATGTATCTTATAGAACCATTTATATGTTGTCTAGTATCTGACCCACAGTTAGTACATCTATAATAATCAGTGACAATAGCTACTAATATAGTATCTTCTTGACACTCTTCACAGATACCATGAACAGTATCTATATTATTAAATGTTTTAAATTTATTAGACAAGATCTCTTGCCTTTCCAATCACAGGTTTGTATTTAGTTTTACCTTCTGATTTGTATGCCCACAAAAATTGTTTTCTAGGTTTGTCTGTAGTGTAGCTACAGTGTATCCATCCCGAATTGGGTTCGCCTGGCGTGTAGAACTCAAGTATCAATTGATCATAGTCTAAATTCATATGAATCCAGTCAGCTAATTCAGCATTGTCGGTTCCCATACATTCGAAGTCTGCGGCCTCAGCTTTTGCATGTTGGCTGTTGACTGAGCTACCTATTTTTAGGCACAGCTGTTCGCTACGGAACCCTGACGTTACCTTTACTCTACCGAAGTGGTCACGTACCGGCTGTAAAATATTTTCACAAAGTGCTTTTAATTTTTCTATCTGACCTGAGCTAGGATTGTTGTTGATATCCAATCTGATGGCAGTATCTGATTTGATAAGCTCCTGAAGGGAAAAGTTTCTTGATAATTCCATTACTCTAATATTAGCTTTTTTATGGAAAAAGATCCATCAATATTTTTTTCGAGTTCTGCTTTAGATTTTATACATTGATATTTTACGTGTGACTTAGACTGACGTTTCGCAACACGCTTTCCCTTCAAACAGTCTGACATTGAAGGCTGAATACGTGCCTCCTTAATCTCTCCATTAATTATCATTAATAATGCTATTACTAACTCTGTCATTAATGGGCTCCGTTACCGTTTGCTCTAACTTTATCTTTTAAATCTTCAATATCATTTAATGCTTTTTCTAATTGATCTCTTAAAAATTCTATGTTGACTTTGTTGGTCATGTTCATCTCTTGGGTTTCTTCCATTTTCTCAACGGACTTGTACAAATCTTCAAGTAAAAAATGTTGCTCTTGGTCCACGGGCACCTGTTCAGATTTTTTTAACAAATCATTTTCAAACAACTCACGTGATGTCTCTAACGATACCAACCTTGAAGTCAGCTCCGTATAACCGAGCACGCCCATTGCGACGAGCACGATCAGGCTAGCTACCGTCTTCATCGGCATCTGCACTCGTGCTTCTTCTCCGATGTTTAGTGGTTTATTGGCCACCTGGTCCTCCACATAGGGCTAATGTAACTAACATTACTATTAGCAAACCTGTAAAATAATAATTCATCCTGGCTACCTCTGTCATTACGTCAACCAACTAATAATTTTTTCCCACCATTTGTTTCCTGGTGCCTGACTCAAACTGCAATCACAGTGAGCACATTTGTTAATACCTTCGTGAACGTGACGTCTTAACATGTGTCCACATAAATCACACATCTTTGGTTTAGGCGGTTGTTTAATCATGTTTCTTCTCCTCAATCTCGTAGAAAAATTTATCAGTGTCTTCGGTCTTCCATTTACCAGTGTCTTCTACATTCCACTCATTCGTTTGTACCTTCCAATCAGGAATATTATCTTTAACCGTAAATGAAGGTAAGTCCCAGATACATCTATTATTTGGCTGGGCAGCATAATTGCCATCATCTAAGGCTATTATGTGAGCACACTTATGTTCGTGTGGTATTTCTGAATGATCAGAGTCAAGTATATTACCATCCGGATGGGCCCAGTCAACTGTAAATAGATAGGACCCATGATGCCATTTCTTGTCTTTTCCTATGTATTTGCCGGATGCTGCGCTTAAAATATTCCAACTAGTAACAGCAGGATAATAACTGAAAGAATTCCAAAGCTCCAATTCATCAAGTCTTCTTTTTGGTACGTCTTCGATTTTGAAACCGCGTTGAATAAAAGCACTAAGAGGGAGGCGATAAAAGACTGCGCCATTTTCCATAAGTGCGTGCCATAAGATAGCACGACCCCCCAAAGAGCTAAGACCAAAGATAATGCAGTCTTCAACTTCTCCATGATGTTTTTTAAGGTCATATAAATACTCCTTTTTTATTTGCGCGTATTGTACAGGAATATTTGCATTTAAGTAAGCCATAATTTCTCCTCATTTTATTGTACCCCAATTTGGTCCAGATTCATAGTCAACCTTATTAGGAATTTGTAATTCAACTGCATGTTCCATTATATCTTTTATTTTTGCAGCCTCTAAATCATTTATTACAGATATATCAAGTTCATCATGTATCTGTATATGCGGTGTAATACCTTCCTTATATAGCTCTAACATAGCTTTTTTAGTCATGTCTGCAGCACTACCTTGTATTAATTTATTTAATGCTTTGTATGTAAAAGCTCTACGACTTTCATTATCATGCCAATAATTTATTTTAGGATTACCATCTTTGTCTTTTATAATATTTCCTTCATCATCTAATTGGTTTGGCCCCATTGCTTGAAGTTCTAACATTTTTTCATGGTCTTGTGGTGGAACATACTTACCCCAGTCATGACCTTTTAATATAGGTTCATATTTAGGAAATCTACATTTTCTATTTAAAATAGTTTTAATTCTACCGTTGCGTTGAGCTGCAGTCATTAGTTTATTTGTAAGTTGTTTAACAAAAGGAACTTTACGGTGGTAGACATCAAATAATTCTTTTGCCTTACTGGATGATACACCTAACTCCGCTTCTAGTTTTGCTTTACCCATACCATAGAATAAACCTAAGTTAATTACTTTAGCTTGACTTCTTGGAATCTTGGCCATGTCTGCTACCAGTTGGTGAAAGTCAGCGTTAGGATTATGGTCATATGAATCTGCAATCTCATTTACAGATGCAAGTTTAAATCTTAATGCATACTCTGTAACTAATCTTGGTTCCTGTTGCGAGTAGTCAAATGTACCCCACTTACAACCTTCTTCAGGTATAAATAATGATCTTATTAATGGACCAGTCTCTGGATCTTTTGCTGGAATCTGTTGTAGGTTAGGATTAGAATAACTGAACCTACCAGTAACTGTACCTCCATCATCAGATCTAATTTGATTTATTTCTGCGTGTATTCTACCTTTATGTTCGTGTCTTAATATCGTGTCTATAAAAGTTGTATTGACCTTGTTTATTTTTCTAGCTTCTGCTATCATCTTGATTGTAGGATGTTCATGCATAGAGAGGAAATTTTTAGTAAATGAAGGCGCACCTGTTTTTTCAGTTTTGTCAAAAGGTAAGTTTAATTTTTCAAAAACTTTTTGTATACTTCTCGCGGCCCATATCTGAGTTTCTATTCCTGTGTCTATTTTTATTTGGTGTATTAATCGTTCTTCTTTTCTGGTTAATTCTTTTTTTAATTGATTGGCTTTTGTCACGTCTACCCGCACCCCTAGGTAACGCATATCAACTAAACAAGGAAACAGATCAGTCTCTAAATTAAATATTTGTTGACAGTCTTCTTCTATTAATAATTTTTTTAGATGTTGCCAAAGTTTAAAAGTTAACTCAGCATCTTTTTCTGCATAAGCTCCTACTTCACTTGCAGGTAATCTCCACATATCTGCTTTAGGATCTAATCCTCTTGACTTAGCAGCTTCATTTAAAGCTTTTTCATTCTTGCCTTCATTAAGATAATACCATGACAAAGCATTTAGTGTGTATGCAAATCTATTCTCATCCAAAACAGAACACGCAATCATTGTATCTACGATTAAACCATTGATTTTTATACCTAAATTACGTATCCAACATACGTCGTACATTGCGTTATGAAATATTTTTGTAGCCGGACATTCACAAATATCTTTAAACCACTCTAAAGTTTTCTTTCTGTCCATGTTAGGAGACTCACCGTGAGCAATTGGGAAATACCATTTGTCATTATAAGTTGCTACCGCAATACCAACTACTTCACCATTACCTGTAACTGCACCAGAACCTTTTGATTTTAAATCAGGATCACGTGTCTCTAAGTCAATTGCAATCTCATCGTAATCTCTTAAATCAGGATATTCAGTGGGCATTACCCATTCGGTTTGTGTTAAGTATTTAGGTATCTTCATTTTTTATAACCATATCCTTTTTTTCTATTACAGTATAGTTTTTGCCATGACCATGAAGTCAAAGCTGTTGAGTAATGATATATTTTTTCTAGTATGTACTTAATCATTTTTCTAATATGTATTTTTTTTCTACCAACTTATTTAACTTATCTTTATTACTGAACGCATACAGAGATGCCTCATAAGTATGAGGAAATATTTCCCAATCAACTAATCTATTATAAATTTCTAAACGAAACTTATGTTTGTTTATAGTAATATTTTTTGCTTTTAAATTTCTGTTAGGCATTATTTTTTCTTTTTCATATCATTAAGTTTTAACATTTCTAATTGACAGTAGTGAACAATCTTTTTAAGATCTTCAGCTCCACCTTTTCTCTGATAACGACAAACGTATTTAATAACGTTGCCTTGAAAGAATGAAAGATCATTCTTTGAAATAAATTCGTAGGGCTGTATGGGAAACTTAGTGTAGTGATTCCCGCCTACCTGGGTGTATTGTGGAAATGATTCTTCAAATATATCTTTATGTGTCATAGTTGATACTCCTTTAATATTTTTTTTGCTTTCAGTTTATATAAGTTATTTCTTGCTCTTGTGATACCCACGTACCATACTCTATTCTCTTCATCTTGTTTGTCAACACTTAGACGAATACTTTTCTGTACTTTACCCCCTTGGTGTAAAGATAGTATTACATTATCTTCTTCACCACCTTTCGCTGCATGAATTGTAGATAACCAAACTCTTGCATTTTGAGAAAGTATTTCACCTCCAGAAATTATATTTCGAATGTAAAGTATTTCTTTCTGATCACCAACGAAAATGTCATACCAATTTTTTTCAGGATTCCAATTGCCGTTGGGAATATAATCTCTGACATCATTAATTTCTTTATCTTCAAGTTTTCCTTCACGTATCCATTTAGTATAGGCCATGGCTGCGTTATACATTCCAACATTAAAACTTTTACCTTTATTGGTTTGATAATAGATATTTTTAGATTTTAATTGTCTTGCTATATCTAATAAATTGTCTTTAGTTCTTGTAAGAATCAACCACTTACCTTTTGTAAGATCAATTTGTCCTAAATTACTTATGTGTTGTGCATAACCTTCTTCACTTCTAGGAAGATATTCTTTGTGTTTCCTGATGCCTGATATACGATCTATTGCTATTTGAGATTGTTGCTGTACAGCTTTAGATATTCTTCTTGAATATCTTAAAACTTTTTCTGTAGCAGGTTCTTTTATAAATCTATTTACATCAGCTCCAGCCCAGGCAAAAATAGCTTGGTCATCATCACCAGCTAAATACATATCATCACAGTGTTCTTTTAATTTATCATATAGTTTCCATTGTAATGGTGATAAATCTTGTGCTTCATCAATAAAAATAGCTTTAAATCTAGGTATCTTATTGGACTCAATAGCTTGTGTAATTAAATCATTAAAATCTAATAAATGATTTTTCTTCTTATATTCCTGTAAATTTAAATCAATGTGCTTGAGAGTAGGCCAGTATATATCTTTTCTATCATGCTCATTTAAATCGTATTCATCTCTTATGTCTATGTTTTTATTAATAGCTCTTTGTATCATTTGAAAATAAGGATTGTTGCAAGTTAAAAAATGTGTTTCTTCTTCATTGTATTTGTCTGTAAAATTAACCCTTACATTCAACATCTTACCTAAGTCTTCATAATGATGTGGTTGAATAATATCTTCTTCAGTTTTATTTAATAAATGAAAACAAAATGCGTGAAGTGTTTGAAAGTATGGAGCTTCCTTTTCATCTACACCAATTCTTTTTCTAGCTTCACCGGCAGCTTTTCTTGTAAAAGCAAAATAACCTATTTTATGATAAGGTGTACCAGTTCTAATGTAAGCATTGACTCTACGAATTAATCTAAACGTTTTACCTGTCCCTGGCGGACCATATATTTTAATTGGCTTTTTCATCAGGTGTTTTAAATATATCTGTTAGTTTACCCTTAAATCCAAAATTACCGTGATGCGTTGTCTCGCCATCTACTACAGCATAAAATTTAAAACCTGCTGTTGCAGCGATATTAGAAAAATGTGTATCTTCACCCCACCAATAACCAGATTTCTGGTCAAAAACAGTGTCCCACAAATTGTAAAAATATTTATTAGCCTCTTCGGATATAATTTCTTTTTGTTTTATTTTCAATTCAGGATGATCTTTCATAAGTTTTTCATAAACTTTTCTATGTACTAAAGTTAGACCCGCCGGTCCTACTCTTATTTCAGTTAATCCTCTGTTGTCTATTTGAATATCTGAAGGGTCCTTAAACTGTACAGAATATTTTACAGAATTATCTTGTGTCTTTTTTCTGTAAGGCGTACAGATAATATCTTTGTTAGCTACAATCATTCTACCTACAACCTTAGGATCAAACTCTACATCAGAATCTATAAACAATTGATAGTCATAACCTGATTCTAAAAACATTGCGGTTAAAACATTTCTTCCGTAACCAACGTAAGGACATTTAAATGTGCTTATCGTTGATTGTATTTTTGCTTTCGTAAATGTATCCATTAACTTTATTAATGATAAACATGTTGATACTTGCATGGTATCATAGGTAGGCATACATATAAATACACTAGGTACTTTTTTCGTCATACTATATTCTCCTTATCTTCAATTGATATTTTTTCATCTGGTATTTCTTCTTTCATTAAATCACCTGCTGGTATTTTTAAACACCTGACTGGTGGAAATGACTTTGTACTTTCTCCTTTTGGAAATCTTTTTTGAACACCAAATTCACCTTTGAAATGAGTCTTAACTAAAGTACCTGTTCTAGGTCTGTCTTGATTCCATTCATTTCTTTTTATCTCTTCGTAAAATTTATCGTAGTCAAAGTAATAATATTCATCATCCTTTAATACAGCACCACTTTTGAATGAAGCATATGTTTTAGCTTCGGGCCCATTTACATAATCTTCTAAGTATTTCTTTAACATCTCAATTGGATTAGTACCAGCAGGTGGTTTAATATCCTCTTTAGTGGCCCATAGAGCGTCCAGGATAGGCTGATATTCATTATTCTTAATGATGGGAGGAAATATTGATGTCTGATCTGCTATAAGCGCTCTCATCTCTTTCATTTCTGAAATCTTTTTTATATGTTTTGCATGTATTTGAACAACTTTACTGTCAGATAGTTCTACATTAAAAAAATATTCTGGGTCAGGTTTATAACATATTTTTATTAACCCTGATATCTGAGGCCAACTACTTTCTTTGTGACTACCGATACCAAACTTTCTACGTAGACAAGTTCCCTTTGCACAATAAGAAGATATAGGTAAGTCATGACAAGTATGTCCAGCTGTATCTTTACTCCAACTCTTTATTTTTTGATTTACTTTGTCATCACCCCACACTTCATCATACTTAATAAAATCTCTTGCAGCATTTAAAACTTTTTTACCCCAATCATCTTTAAATTTTTTCTTAGCAAACACCATGTAATTAAATAAGAATCTATCTCTTTCGTCTTTTAATTTGTTTCCTGATTCCTGAACCTGTTTGCATATCATCTGTAAACATGGAGGACCATCTAATAAATCTTCTGGACCACCAGTTAAAATTTCTTTTACCTTTTTGTTTGATACTTCTTTTAATGATTCTTTTGTTTGTAAATTATCTTTCACTACGTTTACAAAATCTTCAAACTGTAGTTCTGTTCCATCTGGTAATAATGCTTTACGTTCTGTCTTCTTGAAATAAGGTAAGTTAATAAATGATCCAGAAGTTCTAACATTATCTTGATTCATTCCTAGTTGTGTTTGTTTAGGAAATATTTCTGTCTTAGAAGATAATCCAAATAAAAATAATAAGTTTTGTAAAAACTCTCTAATTAAAGTTGCGGGTACTTTCTCTTCTGTAAATACATAAATGTGAAGACCATTACTTTTTGATTTAATTGGTATAACAGGTAAGTCTTTGTCTTGAATTACTTTTAAGTAATGATGAATATCAAAGCTAGAATAATCAGATGGGTCAATATCAATTGCACCAAAGCTAGCCATACCTTTATCATCACATGCTTGTATACCTATTGCACGTTTACCATCTAAATGATCTTGATAATCTTGATCAGATATATTTCTTTTAGACCAGCCATAATCGCCTGGATCAAATTTTAATTTGTTTGTTTGTGGATCATGGTAACCATTGTTAACATTGCAGAAACCAAAGTCTCTTTCTAACCCACCAAAGTATTTTCTAAATTCTTTCATAATTTATACGGCGCCTCCAGTCTCCCTTCAGCGCCGTTGTTATAACAGTTTATTATACTATGTCTTGCTTTTTTTGACCAGCATCGTATTTTGGTTTAGCAACACCTTTAGAAACTGATTTCTGAAGTTGTGCTGCTATCTCATACATAGACGCATCATCTTTATTAGCGATATCAAGATTTCTTACTCTTGATGGTTTGTAGACATGCCAGCTTTTACTTCCCGCTGTTCTTCCAAATGTGTTTAACTTATACACAGCTGAATAACTTGCAGGATTAAATGAACCTTGATCATCTGAGAATCTCAGATTCTTAATAAGGTTATTTAACTCCCTCGCTGGAGATAAATTAGAAGATCTCATTGGGACCACTGCAGGTTTTAACTCACCATCTACCATTGCTAGTACATAGAAGTATGCAGTCTTCTCAACATAGTTACCGTTTGGTAATCTATATC
>WLWE01002296.1_pt1 | contig 12540 bp, 10 predicted proteins | sample 6718301 | NCBI WGS metagenome assembly WLWE01 (sample SAMN12718691, study PRJNA515312) | sponge metagenome | isolation source: marine sponge | host: Mycale hentscheli | place: New Zealand: South Island, Marlborough, Capsize Point | collected 2003-05-01 | reverse complement strand
AGCTGATGTTGCTAATGGATATAGCTTTGTTGGTAAGAGAAGGACTTCATTATTCCCACAGTTGCCTGAAGAGTGCGTAGAATATGTTACAAAAAAAGCATGTGCAAATATTCTTTTATCATTAAATTACCCTCAAAAATATGCGTTATTAAATGCCGAGTTGAGGGAAGAAAAAAAGAACTTAATGATATGGTTGGATAGACGAAAGAATAATGGTGTCTTTCGACTTAAAAATAGTGGATCAGTGCCTAATAATAACAGTAATTCTTTTTATTAATAATGAATAAAGATGTCTTAATTCAAGGCTTAATAAATTCTAATGCTGAAAATGTAAGACCTCCTGGAAGCCTATATAGGGCTGAAAACTTTTCTTTTTATAGAAAATTTTATATTCATAAACATATTTAATTATTGATGTAGACGGCCTGTTATCGAAATCATTAGATTTATCAATAACAAAAGCCATTAAGTAATCAGGACTATTTGTAAGAAATACATTTTGAGGAGTCTGACATTTAATTACTAAATCTGAATTCTCAAAATATGGTTGATTAGAATATGCTGTATATGTCTTTATGTCTGTTGCTGGACTTAAAATACCTGAAGACTGCTCAAGCATTGATATTATAAAAGTACCACTATCATCATAATTGCAAATATCATAAACATATCTATCAGCAGTAAAATACTTTCCAGTAAACACTGAGTTATCTGAATAACCATCAAGTCCAAGTGAATTTGTAATAGTCCAACTTGCTCCAGAATCTGAACTTACAATTGAAAAAAGCGTCTCAACATATGATTGACTATATGGAAATGAAGAGAATATAATCCTCAGAAAGTTACCACTAGAAGCTATTTTTATATTAAGTGGATAGACTCTATGACCAGCTAATCTTGAAAAGATATATCCAGAAAGTAATGTAAATGAAAGCCCATCGTCTGACTGATATATATGTATATCGTTATCATTAACAATACACATAATGATTCCATCATTTAAATTACAAACATCAAATGATCCATCTATACCAAATCCACTTATAGATGAAATATCTATGTTTTGATTAGACCATATATAATTTCCATAAGTATTAGATGATGTTCGATAATAAACTTTAATAGTTTCATCATCATACTTATTATAAAGAAGTTCTCTATCTAAACTTTCAAGATACGAAGCAGTGCAATGCTCTGTTCCGTAATTTAAAAATGGAGAGTGTGAATCATGAATAAATCTAAGGTCATTTTCACCTCTATATTCTTCTGTGTTTTCTGTCTCTTTCTTCCAAATAAATGTTGACTCATTAATTGAGCCTGAATTATTTATTAAAAACTCATATGTCTCATCATTTGTTGGTCTACCATTTAGAAATAATTTCATACTTCCATTATTAGAAGTAGAACCATAAGCAACATTACCTTTTATACCACCTTGAGATGTTGCAGCATGAAGAGTGCTCTCTCGCAAAGATCGATCAGGAATTATCATATGATATTTTGGTGGTGTAGCCATGATTACCTCTTTCCGAATTTATTAAATCTGCCACGATTAAAGCCTACTGTCGCTCCACTAGATCTTCTAATTCTTTTTTCCATCTTTGGAGCGTTTCCATTATCCATTGCTCTTACTTGTATAGCATCTAAAAGTCTTCCATCAGCCATAACAGCAATATCTACTTGTGATGATCCACCGCCTGAAGACATCATTGCGGGCACTTGTGATGGGCCGTTGAGTGATGAAGATAAATTACCAAGAAATCCAGTAAGGTTTCCGCCCATTGCCATTAAAGACTGACGCATAAGCTCTGCTGGTTCCTGTGCTGCTATTACAAAATCACCAGATGCAAATCTAGCAGTAAGTCCCTCTGTTCCAGCTTTAATTGGGTGTGGGGTATCTCCAAAAGAAAACATATCTTTCATTATGAATTCACCTACTTGACTTGCAAAGACACCTAGTTTTTCTCCAAATTTAGCATCATCATCAAGAGTTACAGAAGCGTTTTTACTATCTTCTTTATTCTTGTCTTTATTGTTACGAAATGGATTCAATGCATCTTTAATTCTTTGAATCGCATCTTTGAAGAACTTCTTTACTCCATTAACAAATTCACTAGCAAATTGCCCTGCTGCAATTAATATTGCCCTTGGTAGCTCTACAAGCAGAGCCATAACAAGTCTAAATGCAATCTCAGGAAGTTTTCGAATAATTAGTGCAACAAGTTCAATTACCATTCTTGGAAATTTTGTAACAAGTGCAATTATTAAATCTGGCAATGCAGACACCAATGCAATGATAATGTCTGGAACCGCTTCAACGATTGCCATTACAAACTCAATTGCACCCTCAATAAGTCCTGTAACTATTCTTGGAATTGCATTAATAATTGCTGTGATTACTTTCGGCATTGCACTTGCAATGCCGATTAAAACATCCCCTAGTAAACGCCCAAGTGATCCAAGTAATTTTGGTATTGCATCAGCAATAGAAATCAAGAGATCAGGAAGCATGTCTGCAATTGAAGTAATTATATTCCTTAGAATTGGCCCTAAGTTATCAATAATACTTACCAGTGCATCCAATAGTGCAGTTGCAATATCAGGAAGACTGCTAATTAAAGTCGTCATTATTGAGCCAATTGCTGTTACTAAGCCGTTGATTATCTCGGTTAATCCACCAATAATCTGAGGTAGATTTGCAACAATTTGCTGTATTGCAGTTGTGATAAATCCAGCAAAAGATCCAATAAAGCTGACGAACTTTGCAGACAGTTCACTAAAGAAAGCGTTTGCAGCCTCACTACTCGCACCTTTAATTTGTTGAGTAAGACTATCAAATACTGCGGTTAATCCATCTAAGATAGCAAAGAAGAAATCAGGAAGTGCGGCTGCTAAAGAACTTACAATCTTTGGTATTTCAGTAATAAATGTTTGAACAAGATTAGGAAGTTCCGCTGCAATAGCCTGAAGAACTGGCCCAGCAACCTGAGCAATCATTTTTATTCTATCAGATATTTTAGTTACAAAATCATTTGCAAAGGCTTGTATCTGCTCAGGAGAAGTTCCCTCTGCTTGATTCTGTAAAGCTGTATTTGCTTCATCAAATTCTGATTGAGTTATGTCTCCCGATTCTAGTTGCTTCTTTAAGTCTTCTTGTTTTTTTGCTGCCTCTTCTGAGAGTTTTGTAAACTCAGATAAGGAGTCATTTATAATCTCAAATGGATTAAAATTAGCACCACCAGTCAGAAAGTCTAATCCAGATTTCATCTTATCTAAAGATATTTTAGAAATAGAAATTGCTGATTGAGTTGCTGCTTTACCTATTGAAACAAATATATCTTTGAATGATATTGCTCTTTTTAAAAGTTCTCTCCAAAAAGAGATGTCTTTCAAATTACTTTTTAAGTTTCTCCAGTTACTCTGTATACTATCTAATCCTTCGAGTGTGGATTTAAACAGCCCTTTAAATAATCCTTCTTGCCTGATATTAGTAAGATTATTTACAATATCATTAAAGTCTAAAAACTGTTTCCTTAGTTGATTCGTTGCGCTTATTCCTGTCCTAAATAAGTTAAAAACCTCTTTAAACCCACTCGGAAGTTTATCAGATACTGCATCAGCTAAATTATTAACTCTATCTATTACACCCTTTAAAGTGATCCCCATTTGAACTAATCTAAAGTTTACAAGAAATGCTTGTGACGCTGGATCTGTATCTTTTAGATCTTTAGCTGTTTTAATAAGATGTTTATTTGCTTCAGATAAAGTGATGACAGAAGAAACAGCAGCTAAAATAGAATTGGTATATTCTTGTGTTGAGTCTCTGGTTTCAAATAAATTATTTGTAAGATTTAATAATGCTTGTGATTGCAATTCAGCATTCTTGGTGGCTATTTTATGCCATTGACCAAGGTCTTCTCCCTTAAAGAAATCATCAAATGCTTGACTAGACTCTTTTCCTAATTCTAACAATGCTTCACTGTATGATTCTACTGAATCAATATTTTCAATATTTATTTTATTAAATTTATTGGCATAATCTTCTTGTAGTTTTAATATTTTATTATTTGTGTCTGTTGACATCTTAAGAAGCAAATTATTTTTTATTTCTTCTCTTTCAAGGCTTCTTTGACTGGAAGTTTCTTCCAATTCATCTAATTGTGTTAAATGAGATTCTCTTAGTTGTTGTACTTTTTCATTAAATTGTTCTGTGTTGATTAATCCATCATTTAAATTCTGTTCAAGAAGATGCTCAGATTCTGAATAATACTCGGCAAGCCTAGCTATAGAAGTATCTAAACTAATTATCTCTTGTTTAAGAAAAGATGAGTAGCTTGATTTTATAGACTCTTGTAATTTATTATTTTCAGACCTAAGACTTTCTACTGAATTAAGTCTCGCATTAAGAAGACTTTCAAGTTGATCTTTTAGGTCGTCAAGTTCTTCTTTATTTCGATTGGCTCTGTCTTGCTGCAACGCATCATATAAACGTTTTTGCAATGCTACTGATTTTTCTGAATGATGATCCCTAAGTCCAAACTCTTCTGCAAATATTCTTTCTATCTCTCTAATACGATCTTTCTCAGCCTTTATTGCTTTGTCTTGATCCGTTCCAAACTGCTCAATTTTTGAATCTGCAATTTCTTTTTCTAGATCCATCCGAGCCTGAAGTGCATTATTAAGCAAAGATAAAAGGTCAATCTGTTCTTCAGTTTGAGTATTCGCAACCTCTTGACTCTGATTCATTTGATCTTGAATTTCAATTCTAGCCAGTGTGATTGCTGCTGATCTTTCTTCTTCTTGGCTTGCTTCTTCTATAGAACGCTTTAGATCATCTAATCTACTCTTGGATAATTCATACTGAGTTTCTGCCTCTTCTAATCTTTTAGTAGAATCTTCTACTTGAGTAGATAAATTACCAAAAGCACCGTCAGCATTTTTACTAGTTTCAAGAAGTTGATTTTGTTCTACTGAAGCTTCTCTAAATATACGACCAAGTCTCTCAGTTGAATTACTTAATTCTTGTAAAACAATAGATCTTTTATCCTCTAATCCTAAATTAACACCAGTTTCAGTCCTAATTAATTTCTGGATAGCAAGATTAGAAAGTAAGGTTTCTCCAAAAACAGTATTTATCTTTACAATTTCACCCTTTTGAATCTTTTCTCTTTGTTGTGCTTCAGTTAGACGAGATACTGCATCTAATTCCTCTTGAATAGATTGTTGAACTTCTTGACTCTCTTTATTAAATGCTAAATCTATAAGAATTTCAGTACTTACATCTTTAATATCTTCAGACGAAACCTTTAATTGATCTAAGGCTTTGTAATAATCTCTTGTTCCTTTCTTATTTGCATCTATTTGAAGTGCTATTCTTCTTTGTGATTCAGCATATTTATTACTTGCAATTGTTATTGCTGCAAATGCTGCTGCTGCCGCGACAAGACCAGCAACAAGTCCAACTGGCCCAAGCATTGCTGTACTTAATAATGCAGTTCTTGCGGCAGCGGCTGCAATTACAGTTTTAAATGCAGTAACAATTGCTATAGTAGATTTTATTACAGCACCCAATCCAGCAATTACAGCCGTTGCCGCACCGATTGAGAGTAATATTTTCACCAAAAGTGCTATTTCTTCTCGCCAATCAATAATTAGTTTTGTAATTTTTATAATAATATTAATTAAATTTATAAATCCAGCAGCAATAGTTGAAGAATTATTTTCTAAATATTTAATAAATTCAGTTCCACTTTCACTTAGTAAAGTTTGAAACCTTTCTGCATAATTTATAATTCCAATATTTAAATCTTTAAATATATCTTGCAATGATTTAAGGAGATTAATTAAGGGATTATTAGAGCCAGCCCCTTTCATTGTTATTATGTCAAATAATCTTAAGAATGTTTCCTCGACTACTGACTTCAAAATATCTGTTTGACCTTGAACAGTATTAATCATCCTTTCATATGTTGTTTCAGTTATTGCTGCCGAATTTTCAAAAGACTCTAGCAATGGTTCAAGTTTAGAACTTCCATCAGCAACATCAGACAATATCTTAGAAAAAGATCCAGCAGCACGAATACTTACAAGTTCCTTAATAGCGGGTAAGTCCTTTGCTATTCCTGTATCTGCTAGAGTTTGCAATATTTCTGAAAATGTATTTACTCGTGGATTTACATCTTCTAGTTCAATTTTATACTTTTTCAATGCTTCCTTAGCTTTCTTTGTTGGAGAAGCAAGTCTCAAAAAGGACTGTCTAAACTGAGTACCAGCAGTAGAACCTTCTAATCCTAGATCCCTGAAAAGAGCAACCATTGCAGTTGTTTCTTCTAGTGATCGACCAAATGAAGATCCAACAGCACCAGCATAACGCATTGCAACTTGCAAAGTATCAACATTTAAAAGTGAGTTTTGAAGTGCAGTTGTAAATACATCAACAACCCTTGTAGATTGAGATGCGCTTAATCCAAACTGAGCCATGGTTGCAGCAAGCAAAGTTGTGGATGTCGTCATATTGGTTGCATTTGCACCAGCAAACTTAAGAGCTGAGTTTGAAGACGCGATAATATCTCCAGTCCTCATACCAGCCCTTGCAAGCTCTTGCATGCCCTTAGCGGCTTCTGTGGCTGTGAATGCTGTTGTTTCACCCAATAACCTTGCTTGCTCCTCAAAAGGCTTCAAGTCAACACCTGACTGCCCTCGTATTGCTCCTAATGTTGTTACTGCCTGTTCAAACTCAGCACCAATTCTAATCATCTGTACAGACAAAGCCGCTGCTGTAAGTGTTGCAGCTTGCAAACCAAAAATTAGATATTGATTTATAGAACTTCCAATTGACTGAATAGATCCATTTATTGATCCAAAAGAACTTTTGAGAGAACTTTCGAGATCTTCTATTGATTTTTTCCGATCTTGATCTCTTTTCTTTTGTTCTTTTTTAGCGTCATCTGTTCTTTTCTTTTCTTGTTTTTCCATAGAAAAGGTAAGCTTTTTTTCTTCTGAAATTTTTTGTTTACTTGATCTCCTTACTTCCTGTAACCTCATCCTTTCTGCGGATTGAGTTATTTTTAATTTTTCTAATTCGCTTATTTTGAAATTATTTGTTTCAAATTTATTAAGACGTTCCTTTACATTAACAGAACCTTTTTCAAGTCTTAATTCATGCATTAAGCGTGTCTTAAATATTTGAAGCTTAGTTCTTTCTTCAGCAGACATGCTTGAAGTTGATCTCTTATCCAAAGCCTTAATACTTGCTTTTGATTTCTTCTCAGCTAATTCCATTGCCTTAAGATTCTGAATCCTAAGTCTTGCCTTTTCGCTAAGAGTTAACTTAAAACCAGCAAGAGCAATTTTATCTAATTTCTCTTCTAAATTTTTAAGACCTTTATTTTGTTGAATGCTATATCTAAGATATTGCAATAAAGATCTTTTCTTATCGTTTAAAAGATTCTTATTAGAACGACTAATATCAGTATCTGCTCTTTTTTGAGCCGCAATTCTCTGCTTAAGTTCCTTGTCTTCAACCTGACGAATCTTTCTTCTATTAAGATTTGCAAGATTTATTTGTTGAGACAAAGAAAGCTTTAAGAATTGCTCCCTTCTTCTTAAGACAAGCTGAAAATTATTAAGACCCTTTTTTGATTCGCTTATTTCTAATTTTATTTGATTTACAAGTAATCTATTTCTTTCGGTTTGAGATCTTTTATCATCTCTTATTCTTTCGGCATTGTTTCTTTTAGTCTCTCTTAATGATTCAGCATTTGATCTCTTCTCTATGCCTAGCTTCTTTAATGCTCTATTCTGATCAAGCTGAGTATTGTATGCATCAAATCTTGTTCTTATTCTAAGGGTTTCAATCTCGCTTAAAGTGATGCCCTTTTTAGCAAGTCTTTTAATTATTGCATTGGTAGCTATTTCAGTATTTATTTTTTTTGCTTTAACCTTGTCGCCAAGCCTAAATGCATTCTGAGCCGCTCTTATTCTTATCTTTTGATTTGAAACCTCAAGTGCTTTAGCAAATGCAATTTCTTCTTTCGATAAATTTTTCTTTCTCGATAATGCGTTTTCTGCGTCTTTAACTTCCTTTTTGGTTCTTGCAGAAGCCTTCTTTGCTAGTTGCTCTTGCTTCTTATCATTTGAATCTAAAATAGTCTGAAAAGCTAACAGCACCCGACCAAGATTTAAAACTGCTCTTTCTGCCTGTTTGTTATCAACATTAATTTTGATTGATATGTCACCTTTATTCGCCATTACTATTACCTACAGTTATGAAAGCGGAAGACCTAGCGATCTTATTTTACCCAAAAGAACAGCATCTTTTTGTTCAGGATTTAAATTTTTATTTTTTGATTTATTATTTTTATTGATTTTCCTCTTTGATTTTTTACCACCCAAAGCAATTGAAATAGGCTCAAATACCATTTCAAGCATTGAAACTTTATGTCTGTATATACATCTACTTGATAATTCTATTTGATTCCAAGACAGGTCAAGAACTTGATCAATAGTATATCCAGAAGAAAAAAGGACACCTAACACTTCTTCCATATTTTCAAGTGCTTCTTTTTCAGACTTGGCCTGTTTTAGTTTTTTTAGTTTAGGATCTAGCTTCCGCTGATCGCTGTTATCGCCTGACCCGTTCTCCGAGCTAGGCGTATAAACAAAGGGACGATTGCGGCTGCCATCTCCTCAAGAGGGAACAAGTCTGCACTTGCAAATTTACCGTCTTCAAAATCAACCTTATTCTTTTTAGCGGTCTTCTTTGAAAGCTCAAGTTCTTTTGGATATGTGTCACCAAAAACTTCAGATAGAATTCCAAGTATATCTTCATTTGAAGCAAGTAAAACTATACCATTAATAAAACCACTTACAGAACCCTCGATTTCAAGGTCACTTCCAAGTTCTCTGATCTTATCAATCTGACGAAGTATTTTGATCTGCTTTCTAGCGGAACATACTCCTGAGACAGTAAATTTATCTCCAAAAATATTTGTTATTTCTATATTCTCAGGTGGAACCAAGGTTTCTAATATACCTTGAATTGTTTGACCCGCTTCTTCTAGGTTCATTTTCTCTTCGTCAGACATAATATTCTCCTAAACATATCTTGTTGGTAGAGTTCAATTATAATAATTGATTACTTTTTATTTGTCACGATTAAAAATAATTGCTATTTATTCTAAATAAAAAAAACAAAGGTAACTATAATGAACTTCTCATCATACTTAAATCAAAAGTTAATTCAATTCAATATATCCAAAGATACCTTTATAGAGCAGCTTCCTAGATCATATAAAAATCTTGCTGAAAATTGGTTTTTAGGAAATTCAAAACCTAACAGAAAAAGTAGACTTGAAATAAACTCAGTTGTAAGATCTTACATCTTGAAAAAGGTATTGCTTCTTAATGAAGAATTGAAATTATCGAATGAAATTATAATTCATATTATATATGAATTCTTTACAGACCAATATGAATTAGATCCAAATGAACTTGAGAGTATAAATGATTTCGAAATAGTATCTTTTGAATTTATTATGAATAGCATGAGAGAAGCAGCAAATAATTTATCAAATCTTAAAGAAGAAGAAGAAGAAGAAGAACCATCTAATTTATATAAATTCTAATGTGTTCAAATCTATTTTACACTTGTAGCTCAGTTGGATAGAGCAACGGCCTTCTAAGCCGTGGGTCATAGGTTCAAATCCTATCAAGTGTGCCATACAAAGAGGGGTGGCATATGCCACCCCTTAAATCAACACCCATTTTAAAACTGTTATTTTATGCTGTTCTCTTCATTCGAAGAAGTTGTTGTTCTTTCGGAAGTGTAACATCATTCCAATCTGTATCTGCTCTAAGAACAGTAAAAGAGAACTCAAATTGATGTTCGTCTTGTCCAAGTGGAATTGAAAAGCCACTTTCAGATTGACACTTCCAAGCATAAATATCAAGAGTATTGCCTGTAACAGCCATTTCATGTTCGATATGAACAGCAGTCAGAATATTAATCGGATCGCCACCAAATGAAAATGTTAATGCATCAGCTGGGCCAGCAGTTACACCCGCTCCAAGTGCAAATCTAAAGTTTTCAAAATTCCATTGAATACTTGTAAAGTTAATCATTACAGATTGTGTTTGAACAAAACTATATTCAACAAGTTGTGGATTTCCTTGAGTTATGTTCTTCTTCTCAGAAGTAAGTTCAATTGAAACTCCATCTTCACCAATATAACCAACATCAATTGTTGGACTAACACCAGATCCTGAAGCCCAAGCTCCCATGTAAACTTTTGCTGGGCCGAATGAAATGTTGTCGGTACTACCGACTGGCATATTTAAAGGCATTTAAGCTCCCCGTAATTTTGATTATTTATATCATAGATAAATTAATAGTATAAGTTTTAGAACATTGCAGTCAAGAACTTGTTCTTTCGGGGGTATATCTTACCTCATTTAATTCTGAACAACCGCGACATACAATTTTAATATAACCGCCTTTTCCCGCTTTAACCCAAGAAAAGAAATCCCTATACCTAATTCTAAGCTCATCTGTAACAGGATCATATATTCCAAGTCTAAAGCCACACTTCTTACAAGACCATATTTGATCAAGAGGACTCATTGACTCAGGTTTCTCTATTCTATTTTGATATATATCTACAAGCTGAGAAAGCTCATGCTCCATTCCCTTTACTTGTCTTTCTAATTTTTCAATTCTATCGCCCATTTATTAACCCGCAGTATGAATACAAAAGTGACCTCGTTTCGCCCAAGCCATAATACCGTCAGACCAGTCTTCTAATGGCCTTGACTTTTCATAACAATAACCCCTCATTGCTATATTGACATTGTACAATCTTTGTCCTTGCAAGGCATTATATATGGCAGAATATATTTGAGAACATTCAGCAGTTCCAGATCTAGAATAACAATATATATGTAGCTCAATCTTTTGAGTTCCCTTTCCGTAATTTGCATATCCACCCTTATTTTCAATAATTATAAGTGGCATTACAACCGTTGCAGCATCGAAATCATTAAAATGCTGAGTATAAATTCTGTCTTCGACCAAGTCGGTAATATCACCAGTTGAAAGTAATTGTAATCTTACAAGCTGATCTGCTGTTCCAATTTCATTCATCGCCCAAACCTCAATAACTTTCTAATATCTCTTTGATTTAATACTGCATCACTATTTTTAATGCCACTAGAAATAAAATCAATAACCTCGTCTTTGTTCGTTCTTGAAAGAGTCTCATTTATTACATCTCTTCCAAACATAATTTCAGTTCCTTGTATTACATACTTTACATATGCTGGAGAATTAGGTTTGAAGAATATATATAATATCTGTTGAGAGCTGAACTGTGATGACACAACACTATAATCTAATGACTCACTAAGCTTTCCGCTTCTCGTCATTATTTGATAATTTTTCAAACCACCAAGCTTAGAAGTATTTATAGAACGATTCCTTTTTTTTGAATATGGAAAACCTCTATAGGCGAGAGTGCTTAATGGAATAGATGGCTTGCTTATATTGTACATAACTCTATTAAATAAAATTCTACCAAGCCTTTCTAGTTGAAGATTACTTGCTTTTCTTTTATCTTTTTTTAGTTTTCTAATTCTACCAGCACTAACTCTACCTTTGGTAAAGGTTTTAATCTTGAAACAAGTGGAGGAGGAGAACCTGAAGTTAAAAAAGAAACAGATCCAAGTGGAAATGCTACTGCTGAAGGTGTTAAAATGGGAGAGTGGGGACCATGGCAACCAGATCCTAACAACCCTAAAAGAGAAGTTAGATATAGAAAAGGAGAAAATAGTTCTAATTCAAAACCTGAATTTAGAGTCATAGGCGCAATTAGCGGAGGAGTAGCAGGAGATGCATGGGAAAAGTCTATAATTAAAATGCTTGAACAAGGTGCAACTTATGAAGACTTAGCCAACCCTCCAGACGGAGGAGCAGGTCACGGTACAGTATCTGGTTTAAGAGCTAAATTTGAGGGTAAGTTTACACCGCCATCAAGTGATACAGTAGAAGTTAATGAAGAGCAGGAAAGATTTAAAGAAGATCCTCCAGAAGATACTCCAGAAGATACTCCAGAAGATACTCCAGAAGATACTCCAGGAATTGAAATTACAACTACCGACTTAACTGAAGAGGATAAAAAAAGATTTAAACTATTTAAAGATAAAGATCCTAGTTGTAAATTAAAGAAAACAAAAAAAGGAAAAGCAGAAGTAACTTGTACTAACTCAGGTAGGTCTGGCATTTTTGGGCTTAAAACAAAAGGTGAAGGAGTTTCTACTAAATCAGGTGAAAAAGTATCTAAAATCGAAAAGAAAAATAGAAATAAAAAAGTTTTTGCTCCAGTAAAAGCAATTAGAGATGCTGCTTCATTGGGAAAAGATGGTAGAAAAAATAAAAGAAAAACCAAAGGTGCTAATAAAGGAATGAAAAGAGCTGGGAAAAAGTATTATAGGAAGAACAGATAATGGAAAAGAAAACATTTAAAGAAACGAAAATAGGTGCTTTTT
>WLWE01002286.1_pt1 | contig 12567 bp, 14 predicted proteins | sample 6718301 | NCBI WGS metagenome assembly WLWE01 (sample SAMN12718691, study PRJNA515312) | sponge metagenome | isolation source: marine sponge | host: Mycale hentscheli | place: New Zealand: South Island, Marlborough, Capsize Point | collected 2003-05-01 | reverse complement strand
TAGCAACAGCAGGCATAGGCAGTACAGCTGTAGCGCAGCAAGGAGCAATGCAAGCTCAAGCAATTAAGGCTCAAGGGGAAGCAGCAGCATCTGCTACAGAATCGCAAGGTTTGAGTGGAATGTTTGGCTCAATAGGCAGTGGTGCGATTGGTGCATTTAAACCTAAAGCGGCCACTACTTCATTTGGTTCACTTGGCCCAAGTAATTTTAATTTAAACCAGAACTTTTGGTAGACTAAATAGAGACTAAGTAATATAGCTATGCGTTTTGCAGGTTCTGGGCTAGAATTCAAAGCACCTACATTAGCCTCGGCAGCAGGGGGTACTGGTGCAGCAGCAGCTGCAGGTGTAGTAGATATTGGTAATGCATTTGCTACAGCAAGAAGTAAAGCTCCAAGATTTGATGAGCTATCTTCAATGGCAATGCAAGCTACCTCTGCAGTGAAGCAAGCAGGTATAGCAGCAACAGCTAAAGTAGCAGGATCAGGTATCCAAGCATTTGGACAAACTCAATCAGCTGCAATGCAAGCAAAAGCCACAATTGAAGCTGCAGAAGAACAGGCATCAGCACAGAAGTCAGCTGGAGTGATGGGAGCTATTGGTTCTATCGGTGGTGCATTAATTGGACTAAGTGACGAGACAACCAAGTCAGATGTGAAGCGTATTGATAGTGCACTAGAGAAGCTACGTAATCTCCGTCCTGTCACCTTCAGGTATAAGGAAGAGTACAGCTCAAGTCCAGAGCGTCTGCATCACGGCTTCATTGCACAAGAGTTCCAGAAGGTCCTGCCTGATGCAACCTACTTTGATGAGAGCATCGGCAAGATGTGCATCGATACTGGTGACGTAATCGGACTCCTCGTTCGTGCTAACCAAGAGCTCGAAGCACGCATTGGAATGCTTGAAGCGAAGCAAGCATTGGCAACTGTGTAAAATAGAAAAAGAAAGGTATTACTATTTTTAATAGAGGGAATTACTAATGTCGTCGTTATATGAAACTCCTTCAGAGAAGGCTAAAAGATTATCAGAAAGTACATCAACAGGTAATTTTTTACAAGATAGCTGGACTGATTACGTTTCAAGCGGAATCACATTAGGTGAAGATGGTCAGGTAAAGCGAGATGGAGCAGCTTGGTGGTTCCAAGGGTTGACTCCTGGTGCACGTTCAATTGCAGAACAGAAGCAAGGGTTATCAGAGTCAAGAGCTATTGATAGGTTAGTACAAGGTTCAGGGTTGACAGAAGATGAACTAAAGAAAGCTGCAGGCAATACGAAGCTTACAGCAAGTAATACATCAGGTATTATTAGTAAAGCAACTAGAGATATTAACTTAACTCCAACTCCTGTACAGCAAGCAAATATAGATAGAACAAAACGTATAGATCAAGAAGGCGTTGATGCTAGAAAGGCTACAAATGCAATTAGCCTTGCAACTCTCAAATCAAACGATGCTTATCGAATGTTTGAATCAGGTGAAAGAGCTAATGAACGTGCATTTAACAGAAAAGAAAATGATTTAAATCGAAAACAAGAAAGAGAGCTTTCCGATTCACAGAACAGCCTGCAAATGCAAATGGCCATTATGCAAAATGACCTTTCTGAAAAGCGTATGGATTATGACCGTGAGACAGTACGCCTGGATAGGCGTGATGCAGCTATTGCACAGTTGATGTCAGGACTTGGTTCACTCAGTGGAGTATTTAATCTCTGATTAGAAGTTTGCAATCATTGAGTTGAACTCCTGCTTTTGACCAGAGCTGTAGTTATTAGATGGTCCAACCCAAGGACTGATATTACCTACACGTTTGATGTGGCTTAAGAAGATATTGTCTTGGACTTGAGGCGTGAACTTAGTATCATCAGACAGCCCCATACGCCTAGCTTCATCCTGTAAGGTAGAACCGATAAATTGATAACGCCCGACAGCATGTAATCCACCAGAATCAAGATGCTCCTGCATACTTAAACCACGCTGTTTGGTATTCTGCTTGTGGTAAATCTGTCCAAGTGTCATATCTGTTAAAGATGAACCGTAAGTATCTTTGTAAGATCCACTCTTACCTAAGACCTTAGTCCCCCCTGCAGCGCCTCCTTGATTAAAAGCTTCATATCCCCAATCACCTGATTCATATTTTGCAATTGCGTCTGCAACAGTCTTTTGATTACCAGAGAGGGAACTACCGATAAAAGGACTAGAAGTTCCCGAAGTTACTTTCCCAGATGTTCTGTCCGGGGGTGTGAATGTAGGGGATTCAAAAGTACCAAGAGAATCACGCTCGTCAGCTTGCTGTGCTTTAAGGCCGTCTCTATCTGTTTTGTATTGATCGTAAAGTCCTTTGTAATCCGCTTTAGGACGTTCTCTGCCTTTGGTATTGTCGGTAGCTGCAAGGAACCCAGCCCCTGCAATCTTGCCAATTGCTGCGAGACCACCTGCTTTACGTTGGCTAGCTTTAATTTCTTGTCCTTTATTAAAGACGTCAATCTTGATTGCATTCTGTTTCTGATCTGCGTATACACTTTGAGCTACATTTGTTAGCTTGGCTTCAGCCTGCATAGCAGCAACCTTTTCATTAGAAGCAGTCTGCATTGCAACTTTAGATAGCATCCCGTAATCAGGACCAGTCTTACGTTGAACGGCGTGCATTTTGGCAGCACTATCAGCTACTGATTTGCCTGCTGCTGCATAACTACCAGCGTTACTACCACCAAGAGAAGCAAAGCGCATATATCTAACAAGTAACCTCTATCTATTGTAGTAAAGATAATAGATAGAATGGAAACACCTGTTTAATGAAAAGAGAAAATGGCACAGAAAGGAAGTATTGACAAAGGCATGTTTAACTTTGACGCTGTGATGAAAGAGTTTTACAATATGAAACCGGATAAGGATGATACGGAGAATCGTGCGATTAAAAATAATTTCCAAGCCAATATGATCCAGTCTGGATTTGATGCACAGTTAGCAAAAGATATGGCATATCAGCAATCAGCGATTGCACAATCTAATATGATTACAGCTGCTGACTTGGAAGCGCGTAATACGTCAAGCAATATGGCACAGGAGTTTAACTATGGAATGCAATCCATGGGCTCACAATTTGAATACCAGGATAAGTTTGCCAATAATCAATTTGACCGTGACCTAGGAACGCTTGCTGCAACAGGTGAGCAACAGCGTTCTACTCTTGGAGCACAAGGTTCGCAAGACCGTTTAACAGCTGTGGTGCAGGGTGAGCAACAGAAAGGCATTGCAGCTGTACAAGGTAAATACCAGACACAACAAGCGAATATAGCTGCTGGTGCTTCTAAATACGGCTCTAAGCAATCAGCAGATGCTAGTAAGTATGGTTCAGCGCAAGCAGCAGGTGCCAGTAAATATGGAGCAGACGCTCAGAAAAAAGCATCGATGTATCAGTCAGATGCATCAGTCACCAATACTAAAACACAAGCTGATGCCAGTAAGTATGGTGCAGATAAGTCTGCTCAAGCGTCGATGTATGGAGCTGATGCAACAAAGGAAGCAAGTATGTATCAATCAGATTCTGTAATTAAGAATACAACTGAAACAGGCAATCAACAAAGACAGACAATGGGTTATCAAGATAATCTAGAGGCAAAGAAAGCAGACAGGCAGTCTGCTCGTAGTCGTGCAATGGCGAGGTCCTTCTAATGCCTACAAAAGAAGCAACAACAGGTAAGGTCTACCTCACATATGTAGACCAGTGGCTAGACACACTACCTGCTGCAGAGAGTGAAGACTTCAGAGAATTTGCTGAGGTCACACCAAGCATTATTGAAATTTGGGTATATGCAGGCATCCTCCAATATCCCGGCACATTCAACGATATGAGCCGTTGGGTAAAGATGAAGTATAAAAAGCTAAACCGTCGTGAAATTCTTAATAGCGAAATTGCTGCTCTACACTCCGATATACAAGAGCTTCGAATGGCGATTACCTCAGGCGAAGTCAAAGCTGATAATGGTTGCCAACGCCTTGCTGCCTTGGAGAAAGAACTCCGCAGTCATATTGAAACATCGGACAAGATGAACCGCACGACAGATAAGCGTGGACTAGTCCTTGCAGGTGCTGACCGTGTAATGCGTGAGATGACTGGCATCTTTAAAGATGACCCACAGTTTGCAGAACCCATTGAGAATGCAATGAATGCTGTGTGGGCAAAAGTATATAGTGAGTTGAGTAACACATAATGTACGGCGCACCTGTTACAGGTCCGATGGAGATACCACAGCAGATTGCTAGTGCATTCTCTAGACCAGAGATGGCAGAAATGCCAGAGATCAAAGATTCAACGACAGGAACCCTACGTCTTGAAGGAACTCTTGCTAAACGGATGCCTGCAATGCCATCTGGTGATTTAGACAATTTGAGCTTCTCTAACTCAAGGCAAGTAGAAGCTCAACAGTTGATGAATGATATGAGAGCTTCATATGATATTACACGTCGACAGTCAAATAGAAGTAAAGCTATTGCAAAAGCACGAGGTCGTCAAGCACAAAGAGCAGCGGAGCGCCGATAGACTGTAGGAAAGATAACTTACTTATATGGCAATACCTAGTGCAGCTTTAGCTTATCGTCGTTCAGCATTAATGACGGCAACTAAAGTCACAACTAAGCCGCCATCAGCAGAAGTATTAAGAGCACGAGATGACTTCAAAGACTTTTGTGTCTTTATGGGTAAAGCTCCTGCTAAACATATGCTTGAGTGGCATACAGAATTATGCACTGGTGTAGATAGTGAAGTATTGATGGGCATTGGTGGACCCAACACTGCAATCCTTGCACCACGTGGTTCAGCTAAATCTACAGTGCTTGGACTATTTGCAGCGTGGATGATTGGTAGACATACCGCAGCCAAGAAGATGTTGCGTATACTATATATTGCATATATGGTTGACATCAGTAGAGCCAAAAGTGCAACCATTAAGGGTATCTTAACTAGTAATAAATACCGTGAAGTCTTTCCAATGGTGAGGCTTTCAAAGATTAAACGTTCAGACGAATACTGGAGTATTGACTATGATTTTGCAGGCATTGACACAGCAGGTGAGGAAGCTTTCACAATTGCGTGTGGTGGTCTCAAAGGTGCAATCACCTCTAAACGATCGCAGCTGGTGCTTATTGATGACCCTATCAAATCTGCCGCTTCCATCAACAATCCAGACATTCGCCGTGAGATGGAGCAGACGTGGTCTAACGTTATCGCACCAACGATGTTCCAAGGTGCACGGGCTATCTGTTTGGGAACCCGCTTCCACTTTGACGATATTCACGCCACTCTCTTTGTCCCCAAGAACAACTGGAAACAGATTGTCCAGAAAGCTGTCATAACAGACGCAGACGGTAAGCAGCGAAGTTACTGGCCAGAGTTCTGGTCAATGAAATACCTTAACGAACGCAAGATGGAGGACCGTGTTGCATTTGCATATCAGTATTTAAATACTGCAGTTCGTAATGCAGACGTTGGCATCTCACCCGAGTTAATCGTCAAAGATGTAGTGCCCGAAGATTACGACTGCCTTGGCGTAGGTATTGACCTTAGTGCTGGCTTAAGTGAGAAGAATGACTGGACGGTTATGACACTTGGTGGAATTAAGAACGGAAAGATTTACTTGATTGACCAACGTAGGTCAAGAACAATGGGCAACTTAGAGAAAATGGATACGCTATGTGAGATGTTATCGGACTGGAATATCTTATTAGAGAATGACGAAGGTCAATGGTTCCCAACAATGTCACCGTGCATCATATGGCCTGAAGCAGTTGCATATCAAACATCCTTTGAAGGTGACTTTAAACGTGTGATGTTTGACCAGCGTGCGTTGTATAACCTAACTTGTTCACCCGTAAAAGGCTTTAAAGGAGATAAGCTAGCAAGATTACGCGGAGTGCTTGGACTATATGAGCACAAAAAAGTGATATGGAATAAATGGCGTAAGTGGAACATCTTAGAAGATGAGCTTTTGAACTTCGGACATTCACAACACGATGATGCTGTGGACTCAATGGTCCTCACAATGGGTGGACTACTGAGAAGAGGAAGTCTACAATTAGACTACAATAGTGATAGTTTCTCGCTGTAACTATAAAGATGGATACAAGAGGTAGTCGTTTCTTAAATAGATTTGCAGGTAGCGATGATTTTCAGAATCGTTTAAATCGTAGTAAGCGAGCTCCAGCGGAATATAGCTCAAGGACACCAGGAGATTTCACAAACCAATCTTCAAGTAGTGATTCACGTATGGGACCAGGGAGCTTTGCAGGTCAAACGCAGATTGACAAACAATATAACAATGATGGTAAAGACTTTAATCGTCAAGTAGTGCGTGAAAAGTATCTAGAAGATAATGATGTTGCACAAGGCAATAGTGGCTTTAATACCACTGATTTCATGAATAAGTATATGAGTTATAACCGTCAGGCACAAGCAGGGCGTAGTGATGGAAGCTCCATAGCTAATAAATACATCCAGAAGGCTAGAGAGACTAATCCAATTGATATCGTTGCACTCGACAAGCACATCAGGAGAACACCTCTATATAGCGAAGCAAAGAGTGAAATAGAAGGCTTGCTGGTCTATGGTGATAAGTACAGAAACGCTAGAGAGAGTAGGAAGGATTGGAGTCAGCCTGACCCAATGGAAGCTGTAGAGAAGCCCAACTTTAATGCAATTTATGATAAAACAAAAAATGATATCGATAGCATCAAATTATAAAGTCGATTACACTAAATACAGGTAAGAAAGATAGGAATGACTAACTCTATACAGACAGAATTTCAACAGATCCTAACTGCAGCAAAAGAGCGTCGTGGGGACCTTTCTGTCGACAGCATGATTGTATCTTCGCATTTAGCGCAGATGCGTATGTTCATGTTGCGTAGAGGCTTAGAGTTCTATTCAGAGCAAGATAGCTTTGGTAAACGTCGAGAGTTTATCAAACAAGTATGTGAGCATAATATGCTCGACATGAAACTCGATAGTATTGTTGATTATTTCCTATGTGATGGTCAAGGGTTATTTTATTTCCGGCCAACAGGAGATGACTATCAACTGCTCTACTTCCCAAAAGATAGTTATAGAGCTTATAGGGACCAGAACAACGAGCTAGAGAGCATCGTGCTTGTCTATAGTTTTGGCGTAAAGAAAGGTAATGCACTAGATGCTTATGCAAATCCAACAAAACGTGGTGGAAAGAAAAAGTATATTCGCCTGAAAGTATTTAAAGACAGAATCGAGCAAACAATCTCAGATGAGAAGATTGAGTTTGACGATAATAATGGCTCTTTGCAAATGCAAATGCCAGGCTCTACTGAGACCCTGACTAACTCACTTGGATTTATTCCAGCAGTGGAAGTCTTCAATCACATGGATTGCACTGGTGAAGCAACAGGCAATGGAGAGTTTGATTGGTTAGCGCATCAGATTTTGTATCACGATGAGTTGACACGTAATATTCGCAAGAACCTAAAGTTCTTTGGCAATCCCACTCTTGTTTCTAGTCGGCCAAAGCACGACCTTATTGAATCAGGTGACGAGTCAGGATTTAAACCAACGATTAGCTCACAAGCTGGTTTTGCTCCAATGACCGGTGGCTCAATGCACAGCACCCGTGTTAGTCAGCCATTCGGTTCAGCTGGTAGAGATGGAATCAAAGTTCCTCGTGTGATTGCAAACCTAGAGCCTACGGACCGTGTTCAATATATGACGCCTGACAGTGTGTCGGGTGACCAGAACCTTTACGTCAAAAACTACAGGTCAGAAATACGTTTAGCACTTGGTGGTGTTGATGACTTAGATATTAATACCGCAGGCACTGCATATGAAATTAAAACTCTGTATGGACGTGTAGCTGCTACAGCAGAGAAAAAAGCAAAAGGGTTATTTACATATGGTCTTTGCAAGCTATTTGCATTAATGATCACGCATGAAGAGAAAATGTTCCAAGATTCATTTTCAGCAGCGATTGGACTTAAGAAACCAGAGATACCATTACCTGAAGAATTTCAAGAGAATCCAAAAGATTTTGAGAAAGCAATGGAGAAGTATCAGAAAGATATTGAGCGTTTTGTTAGGAAGAGAGAGGAAAGTATCCGTGCTACACTTGAGTCAGGCGAAATGCCTCCAGGTGTAGTTGGATTAGTTCCTGACGGTAGCACTAAAGTTAGCTGGCGTTGGATGGGAGAAGTATTTGAAGAAGGTACAGATGACATTCTCAATAACAGTATTGTCGTCCGAAATCTTCAAGAATTAGGTGTTGATTCTATTGAAGCACTTAAGTATCTATTCCCAAATAAAACGGATGAAGAGAGAGCAGCAATGCTTTCAGGCTATCCGTTCAGGATGGTTCAGCAAACACAACAGTCTTTAAATTCATTCATTGGATTACTCGGTAGTCTTTATCAACTACCACACCCCCAGATCCCTGATATGCCACTGGCATCTGACCCACAATTAGACATCACAGGGTTCCTATATAGATCACTCGAATTTTTACGTAAGGAGTTAAGTTACAGTGGAAGCTACAAACCAAGCGATTCAGGCCCAACCCCAGACAAGCTCACCGACGCCGATGAGCGCAGATCCAGGCTTGGCCTCCCAACCAGGGATGAGTCAGCCCCAAGTATCGCAGGCTTATCAGAGCCAGGTACCGGCACAACAATTCCAGGTACCAACTTACCAGCCAGCGGCAGCCCAGCAAGCTTCGGCACCTCAGGGCAATCCGTGGCAGGAAGCGTTCCAGGCACTCAGCGCAAGCTTGAATACAAGCAGCCCCTCCCAAACCCAGGTTCCGTCCTCGGCATACCTGACACCGACGCCTCAGGTTTCTCAACAAGCCAGTTGGGCTTCAACTCCCCAAGCAATGTCGGTGCCTACGGCGCAGCCGACTTACAGTCCCCAAGTTTCAACCCAGGCTTACTCAACCGCCCAGGCTCCAATGCAGGGGCAAACTCAAGAGGCAGTAAGCGACGCATATCTCAGTCAGATCAGCGACGCAAGTCTTGAAGTCCTTGAGCACTTCGGTGCAGAAGCTCCCGTGCTTCTTAATCAGTACGCCTGTGCTGTAGAAGACGCACTCATTGAGCAAGTCCAAGCTGTTCAGTCACAGTCACTGATGCTTGAAGCTGCTGGTGAAGAGCGTGCAGCAATGAACCTGATGCTTACTGACCCAGACGTTCTTGCTGACTACGTCAATGACTTCTATGGCCCTGAAGGTCCTTATCCTACTGAGACTGATGCTGAAGCTTATCAGCGTCAACAGTACGAAGCTCGTGCACAGTTTGAGCAAGAGATTCTCTCTCAAGAGCAAGGTCAAGTTCCACAGAACTTCCAGCGTCCTGAAATGGAAATGCCAACACCAGGTCGTCAGGTCAATCAGGCTAATGACTTCTGGGGTGGCTTCGGTCAGATGATGGATAACAACCCTGAGAACGCTTGGAAGTATTTGGCACAGGCACCACAGGGTGCACTGCAAGCCAAGATGCTTGTCCAAGAGGGCTAATAACTGTTAGGGGACTAACCTTTAATAAGCCTAATTCTTATTAAAGGCAATCCCCTTACAATAGATATATAGAACGGTATTAAGTAATGAACTCACCTTATTCAATTGCACAGGAAACACTAGGTATGTCCTCAATGCAAAGAGGCATTGGTGGAATGACTAGCCCTGTTCGTCCTGGTCCGAATGCATATGACCTAGGTGGCGCGTCTAAGCCTTCTGTGAATACACAGCCATATAACAACCAGCGTCTTGCTGAGCAGAATACTCTGCAGAACGTAGGAAGTGCAGCACCTCAAGCTGCTTCTAATGCAATGGGCCAAGCCCGTAGTCAAACAGCAGCTCAATCAGATCAAGAAGCAAAAGCACAACTGTTTGCTGCTGAGCGTATGTCCGAAGCACTGTATGCAAATCAGTCAGGCACAGCGTTGATGCAAATGAATGCAGTAATGCAATCACCCGAGCGAGCAAAATTCCTTAATGGAGTTGCTACCGGTAAAGCAATGGCAGCTGGAATGAGCCCTGACCTCGGCGGTGAAGTAGCTACCAAGAACCAGTATATGTAATCAATTGACTACAATATTAGTAGTCTGATTAGTAATTATCGTGCGTAAAGCTGGTGAAGAGGTAACTCCTGAACTATATCAGAATATCTGGAAACATCTGAAGTCAGATGGTATTCCAGATCAGGCTGCTAACCAGATGGCAGCAGAGATGATTACCCACGATGACTTCGAGGGATCAGTAGAAAAGTATCAACAATACGAAGATAACTATAAGTCCAAAGGGTTTAACGAACACGCTGCACAAGCGATGGCAGTAGAAGCATTAGAAGGTAGAGAAGAAGCACCTAATGAGTCACTTAGGTTTGCAAGAATGCACGGTTAAGTGTTGACGTAGCTAGAATTAGAGGCTATGATTAATACATAAGGACAGGACTATATGGCGCAACCAAAGATTTCAGGTGATTCAGTTCGTGCATATTTGCGTGACATTGGCAGGATTCCACTTCTTGAGCACGACGAAGAAATACTTCTAGGTCGCAAGGTTCAAAGACTGATGGAACTAGAGACACAAAAGAAAGAGCTAGAGCTAGACAACGAAGGACTAGCACAAGCTTGGGATATTCCCCTAAAAACAATTAAGAGAGACTTGCGTGATGGACAAAAGGCTAAAGAGAAGATGGTTACAGCTAACCTCAGACTCGTGGTTTCTGTTGCCAAAAAGTACACGAAGAGAAATATGGAACTCTTGGACATTATCCAAGAAGGAACGATTGGTCTCGTCCGTGGCGTTGAAAAGTTTGACCCTGGTCGTGGCTACAAATTTAGCACTTATGCTTATTGGTGGATTCGCCAAGGCATTACAAGGGCCATTGCTGAAAAGTCCCGTGCCATCAGACTTCCTATCCACGTTACTGAGAACTTAAATAAGTTAAAGAAAGCACAGCGTGAGTTATCACAGATGAATGGTTATATGCCATCTGTATTTCAGCTGTCCGATCATCTTGAACTAACAGTAGATGACATCAAAGACTTGATGTGTAAAGCACGTCAACCAACGTCACTTGAAATCAAGATTGGTGAGAACCGTGATACAGCACTCATCGACCTGCTTGAAGACGAGACTCAGTTACCTGAGAAAATCCTTGAGCGTCAATGCATCAAAGATGACATGCGTGAGATGATTCGTGAGCTGCCTGAAATGCAAGCAGCAGTAATCAGTATGCGTTACGGCATCGGTGAAGATATCCTTGAGCCAATGTCAATGACAGCAATTGGCCAAGTGCTTAATATGAGCCGCGACAGAGTAAGAACACTAGAGCACAAAGCACTACGTGGACTTAAAGAGAACGGTAATCAAGTGAGCGAATATCTCTAATACAATAGAGAAAAGAGTGCACGTGTAAGATGGATGTCACACAACAGATATTGAACAACCATCTTGCATATGGTGCTAGTGATAATACAGGTCCTGGTACATTAGCTGCATCTAAGTCCTTAAACTATGCCAAGGGTGCATCTATTCAGAAGCCAGTATTAGAAAACGTCAGTGTTGTCCCTCGTCGTCTGAAGTATGCAGACACGGTGGGACTATTTGGTGCAGAGAACGTATTTGTAAAAGTAGATTTGAACATCCAAGATACTGGTAACCTCTGCTTTGAAGAGCCAGGCTGGCAGTGCCTGAAGATAACTCTCGGTGCATTCCCAGTTGTCAATACCTATTACACAGCAGTAATGGATCCTGACAAAGATTTAACAACGGTCAACACATACGAGCCAGCACAGATTGTCAATAGTCTTGCAAATATCAATAACCCCTATGTTGGAGTATCACTAGCTAATCTAAAGACTGGTAACAAGTATATTGACGCTTGGTTTGACGTCAGGCTCTATACCAAAGCACGGGAAGAGCATCCGTATGATGAAATGTATTTACCACCTAGCGATTACTTCTATATTGGGTTTCATGCACGTAATACAAAGAGGCTACCCTACAACGTAGAGTGCCTCATTGGAACTGGATATAAGCCTAAGAATGAAGTTGATCCTAAGCTGATTGCAAAGGTTAACTGACAGTTAGTGATATTACAGACAAACGCCTTGTTATGAAATAATAACTGAAATAAAGCCAGAAGCAGGACTATCAGTTACATCAGCATCACCGGAAGTAACAACGCAAGTTACAGATGCACTACCAGTAGAAAAGTCTACATCAACCGTATTTCCTGTTGTACCACCGTTTATAGCACCATCACCTATAACAGACCAGGAATAAGACAGTCCACTTGCATTACCATCAACAGTAGCCGTGTAAGTTTCTGTAGATGAATTAGAAGCACTATCAGCACCAGCCACGGTAACTGCTCCAATGCTGGTTGTACGAGGTGTAACATTAGGGCGGCTAGCTCCACCGGCAGGAGTCACGGTCATTACTTTACCGCCACTAATTGATGGGAACACATAGTGCTCAATCAATTCAAAAGTATCAGTATAAAGCGCAGCACGAGAAAGTTCATTGACACCAATAAAGGTAAAATTAAATGATCCAT